>Ga0207712_10000167_pt1 | contig 67744 bp, 96 predicted proteins | sample KBSS44metaG_FD_184402 | JGI IMG/M metagenome (GOLD analysis project Ga0207712, IMG submission 184402) | Switchgrass rhizosphere microbial communities from Kellogg Biological Station, Michigan, USA - KBS S4-4 metaG (SPAdes) (version 2) | ecosystem: Host-associated > Plants > Roots > Rhizosphere...
ACGCCAAAGGACAGAGAATACGCGATAGCTACGCCTAGGACGCACAAAGTCAGCATTCCTAGGCCGAGATAGGCTAGGTCTGTCCAGAAGGCTAGGAAGCGCCCCTCAGCCTGCTGGCTTCGCCTCAAACGTTTTAAGCGGGGTTCGTGGTGCATTTGGGATCCTGGTTAGGTTTTGAGGGCGCGGCCCGATTCGTTCCTGTCGTTTTCAGCAGGTTTGAGAACCGGCCTAAACCTATTTTTAGGTCTAGCTTGCGGGCCAAACGCGGCCACCGGCTTTTTCTCAATCTGCTCAACTGCATTTAAACAAACGGACAGCTAACTTCTATCGACCCCGAAACCCCCTTGCCAGCTAAGGCTAAGGGGGCAACTGACATATCATTTAGAGTAATTCATTCATCGCGCTAGCTTCCTTCGATTAATTCGCGCCTAACAATCGACAGTTTTGGTTTTCGTTTATCGCATATTTTTATTTAGAGTAGAATATCTCCACCTAAAAGCCTCGCGTCTCCGTAGAGATAGCGAGGCTAGGGAATGGTTTGAGATTAGACTCTTAACCGTTCAGGAAATCCTCCAATACGATACCCTTTGGAACGGTATCTAGTGCCGTACCTATCAGTTCGGTTGTGGTAGCCGCCCCGTCAAACCTATCGCTTGCTATGTGGTCGGCCTCTTGTTCTGACTCGGCGCAAATAACCATTCCCGCAATCTCATCCCAGCCCACACGCTCAACACGTCGTACAACTTTGTAGAGGTAAAATTTCATGGCTTTGATCCTCCTTCCGCTCTTGCGATTGCTTCCTTGGCGACGGTATATGCCCCGCTAGCGGTTATCTCTCTCCAGTAAAACGTTTGTCCTTTAGCTTCCCTCTGCTCTAATGCTTCGAATCTAAGAGTGAATTCCTTAAGCGCGGCTAGCAAATCCGGTGCTGCTGCTATTAGGAGTGCGTTGGCCCTTTCTTCGCTCTTACCGATTCGTCGCTTAGGGTCATTTACCGAGTCAAAAATATCGGTTTTTGCCACGAATTGACCATAACAGTCTCCCGAAACGATCATTCCTTGCATTGATAACCACGGCCCTTTTGTGTGCTGTGTTCTCATGACTTTGCAGCCTCCACGGTTTGCTTACGTAACACGTTAAGCGCTTCTGAGCCCACAAAGGCATTACAGGCGTTTAAGCACTCCTTAGGCGATCCGGTTTCCAGATTGCGCTGGGATTCAAGTGTTTGATTTAGGCTAACAAGGTCAGCTTCGAGTGATTTTCCGGTGTAGCGTTTCATGGGATTATAGGCGATTTGCGAGTTCAGCGAATTGTGTGATTAGTGCGCGGTTGTGGCGAAGTGCCTGAAGCTTATTTAATTGATTGCCGATTGCTTGGCATTCGTCATATATACCCTTCGCCTTAATGCTGTCCGAATCGTAATCGAATTCTCCGCACCATTCGTCAAACGTTTGCTCTTTTGCGCTCAAATAATCCGCGCAAGAACGCGCTAGCACTTCCGCTTGATCCGGCTTTCCTTTAATTCCGGTCCCTTGCATCCATGTGAATGAAGCGTCCCCGATTTTTACCTCATAATATCGGTGCTTCCATCCGTCTTTTACGCGCAATTCCCCTCCAATGATCATAGCTTGCGGAAGCTTATTGTCATAAAGCGCCTTCAGTTCTTCGCGTGCGATTACGTAATCCGGTTTTTCTGTGTTCGTGTCCGTTGTCATTTGTTTGTTTGTCCTTAGTTTTTGTTGAGCTCTGCCCGTGATTAGGCATTAAAGAAACCACCTCAAAGAATGGTTTCGAAATGACTTCTCAGGCTACATAGGCTTTCCTTTGCGCGTCACGTAACGCAAGCAACCGAGCCTTATCCGTGCTAAGCAAATCCAGCAGTTCAAGCGCTTCAGCCTTGCAAACGTGCTCGGAATTCTTCAGCTTCTGACCAGCGAAAACCAGGTCCAAGTAAGTAAGGCCGTAGTCCTTAACCATGGCTTTCGCGGCCACAGTAAAGCCTGACTCTAAGAGAGTTACCGCGTCAATCGCGGCCAGCTTTGTGCCGTCAGAGATGAGGCGTTCTAGTTGAGAGTTAGAGTAGAGAGTGTTCATTGTCGTTTGTGTTGAGTGTTAGCGGTTAGCTTTTCTTGATTCCACGCGCTATTGTGACCGAGCAAACATCATACTGAAAAACGGTCTGCCCCAAGAATTGATGCGAGGCTACGTAGCAAGTCTTGACTATTTCACCAGCAAGGTTACGTGTTACTAGGAAATCGGTTACCGTGCATTCGGATCGGTTTTTACCGATCGGTGTAAAGACCGTTCCAACTGGAAAACCGGGCACAACGTTATCTTGTTTGGCGAGCTCTGCCTTAAGGACGGCAATTTGCGCATCTCGGCGCTCAACCAGGTTAATCAAATCATTGCGCTCGTGGTTAAACGGCGCAATAGGCGTAACTTCATTGGTCATCAGCGTTTTCATAAGCTAGTCGATTTAAAGGGCCAGGAGTCGTTAGCCTTGCTCCCTAGCTGAGCGTATTGGTGCGTCATGACTAGGGAGCGAATCGACTAACTAACCTGACGCTCCTAATATCGGGTATTCCTAAGCATAAGTGAAGATAAATCTTAGTGTTCTTTGCTTATTAGTTGTAAGCGCTTTTAAGACAGTATCTTAAGCTGCTAAGTTTTTGCTTAGCTCTTCTCGGATCCACCTGCGCCAAGTCCGGTTTTTGTTAATGTTTATCACCGTAGAGAGCCCAACGTTAAACAATTGAGCGATTGTTTTCTTGTTGAGGTCAAGCATGCATAGGGCTTTGATAAGAATCGCAGTATCAAAGGTTAGTTTTGTGTTATGGTTGCGTTCTCCCCATCTGCTTAATCCAGTCTTTACGGCATGAAGTAGGTTTTCCGACGGAGTACACCATTCTAGGTTGTCCGGTCGGTTGTCGTGTTTGATCCCGTTCTTATGGTTAACCTGTTCTTTCCGTAGCGGATTCTTATGGAACGCGGCGCAAACAACGCGATGCACTGGTCTGTCCATGTAAGCGGTTATTCCTAGCCTCAACCTAATGGTGACATATCCGTCATGAGTGAACTGTTGTGGGATTGGTCCAAAGATCTCTTCGTGCTGAATAGTCCCGAGAGTGGACACTAGATAGCCTTTGATCCTTGATCTTTTCCAATGCTCTTCCATTGGCCGATAATAGCAGACCCAAAAATTTCGGGTAGCTCAATCATTACTTCATGGATCGTTTTGGATTTAAGTAGTTATCCCGTTAACTTATTACGATTTAAGATTGGTCTTAGTCCCGATCCGTTAGCCTTCCGTTTCGGCGCAGTAACGCCAAGGACAACGCACGTAAGGACAGCTAAAGGATTGTCTAGTCGTTTCCCGAGTGCATCTAGTTCCTGTAAAGTACTTTGACATCAAACTATTCAACGTCGAAATACCCGCCGTTTTAGCTCGGGAATGTCAGGAGGATGTCAGTAGGCATACCGGATCCGCGCCCAACTCGCGGCCAATCGTTAGCCCTACGCTAGGTAACTGGCTGCTAGTCTACAGCATTCCCCTTGCTGCTCTGACCCCGTAGGGCCTGACGCAGTCAGCCAGCACATCCCCCTTATAGGCTAAACCTATCCCTTAGCCTTTTCCCCTGTCCCTCGCGTCAGCGAGCCCCCTCTCACGCTGCTGCGTTCGCCTCAAATATTTCGGTATTCCCTCCTGTGGCTTGTCACCTCGCAAACTTCTCGTCAACCCGACTCGACAGTTTCCAAGTTAAAACGTTACGGTTCAACCGGTTAATAAACTAAACGCACCTCGTTTCCTGTCCGGATCCAAGCCGAACCGTGCCTGCCCCGAACCGGACTTGTTGAGCACGCTAAGTCTTGCGTAACCCTCGCCGTCCCACCTGCTTACGAATCGTCCCTCCCCTCCCGTTCCTCCCCCGACCCACCACCGGCCCACCCCCACCACCCCCGGCTGCACCCCTATGGTTAAAAAGAGGCCATCCGTACCTACATACAGGTGGGTAAGAAATTTATATGGAAACAGTTAGGTTAGAAAATACAGTTGATGACAACATAACAATGATGTGGTGATGACATGAAAATAGTTACAGGTTGTTGTTGACATGCTGATGCGTTGATGGAAAAGTTACTTGTAATGAAAAAACTATTATCATGTCGTGTTGATGAAACATTGATGACAAAATTACTGATACGTGCGGCGGAGGATACGATCGCAACAAAAAGCAAGGTAGGGGTTGGCGAAGTGATCGAGAGATTGCTTGATGCGAAGTTAACAGGTAACACTGTAGACAAAAATACCGGTAAAGATGATGACAGAGTTAAGCGTTTACAGGAAGAGCTAGAGAACGCAGATAAGAACGTGCGCGAACTGATGAATCAAAAGCAGGCGTTGTTTGATGAGGTAAAGAAGCTTAGGGTAACACGAGCAGAAGATGACCCGAGTTTGGTTAAGCAAGCGGTAGAAGTGGCTACAAAGAACTGCCGAGAAGAGAACGAGCGGCTTAAGAAGAAGATCGCAGAGCTTGAGGATAAGGTTAACCAGACTAATGCAGAGAAGCTAAAGGAAGAGCTTGGGGTTAAGGGAAAGCTCGTGAGTGGATCGCAGATTAGCGCGCCGATAACATCGGCCAGGAATCCGCAGGTTGGAAGTCTCGCCCGGGATGGTAAGGAGAACTTTTTATGAACGAAATAGACTGGATTCAAAAGGATTCTAGGTGCAAATCGTTGCGCGCTGCGATTTACGCATTGGCACTAGAAAACAGAGCGCTCGAAGATAGGATAGATGAACTAGAGGATCAAATGTCCAGACTTGGAATGGAATACGAGACGCAGATAGATAAGCTTAAAAAAGAGATCCTGAAGGCGGAGGGACGAGACCAATGAAAGCCTGGATTTTGATGCATTGGTTCTATCTATTTGTGGCCGCGTTTATCGTCATGGTTCTGGCTGGCCTGATTGCTGATACGACGCCTAAGAATAGCGTAGTGCATACGGTGTCAGGGCTAATTATGGCCGCGATATTCTTTCCATTGACGGCGATCGTTGTGTACTACCAGGAGAAGAGAGATGAGGCGTATCACAGCCGCAGGAAAGGGAGACGCTACCGATGATAACTGACAAAGACATAATCATAGAACTCTTGCGCCAGCGGGAAGACTTGCAGGCTAAGCTAAGCGCGATTAATAGGGGTAATTTTTTATCTCTGCCGAAGCACATCCAGGATAAATTAAATATAAAGCGATCCGACCTAAAAAAGCCAGCTGAGGAGTTTCATGAAGCCCTTAAGAGGGACTACAGGAGAATTGCTATTGAAAGTAATAACGAAGTAGTTGATTTGAGAAAGAAGATAGAAGAACTAAAGAGTTACACCGAAGAGCTAGCAGATAAAGTATCTAAGATTACAGCAGAACGGGATAATCTTAAAAAGCAATACGAAGCACTAGAATATCAACGCGACGACCTTTCTAGCGTTCTCAAGGAGTGCAACTTTCCTGAGCTTAAGAAGCTGCTTAACGTTCCAGAAGGAGAGATACTATCGACTCAGCTCGTAAAAAAGGTACAGGAATTGATTAGAGAAAGGGATCATTGGAAATCAATGCAGAATATGCTAGCCAAGAAAACTATAGATCTTAGAGATAAGTATGATGAGGCGTCCAAAGAGTTATTGGAACTTAGAGATAGATACGATAAACTGGTGGACGAACAATGAACTGGTTTGTCTTCACTGTAGCCGCGTTCGCTGTCTTCCGAATTTCAGAACTAATCGTCTACGATAAGATATTCGCCTGGTTCCGCGAACTGTTCTCTGGCGTTAAGTTCATCAATGATCTAGTCACCTGCTTTTACTGCTGCTCAATCTGGGTTGCGTTATTCGCTACTCTCTATGCTCACTATCTAGGCTACGTCGATTGGCTACACTCCTTCGGATACTTCGTAGCTCTCTCGGGTGCCGCTTGCGTGATCTACCGCGCTATACGCGAAAGGAAATAGTTACAACCCAGCGTAACCAAGAGCCGAAGCAAACGCTTGAATCTTGTCCGAAGGAATAGCATAGATCCTTCCAACTGAATCGTAGACTCCGCCGAACTGTACTGCTAAAGCCTTACGCTTGTCGTCATCCGTCTGGGCACCGACTGTGAACTGAGCAAAGAAACAGGTTGCGTCTCCGCCAGTCGATTTGCCGACAAGAGAGAAAACAGCCTGCATAGTACTGGATATAGTAATAGACCCTCCACCTACTGAATAGGCTGGTCCGCTCTTTATTGGAGTAGTCTGAATCACGTTTCCATTGAGCTTTATGTCTACCTGATTTGACTGTCCCCAGTTTGCTCGGTTCGCCCACTTATACCCATAGACATACGTTCCAGCCGCGAGCGTAATCGTCTGACTAATCGATCCCTGATTCTGGATAAACGCCACCTGCCCTAGATCCTCATTGCCGCTCGTGAAATCCGAGCCAGATCCCGTAAGCCCAGAGCCTTCGCTAAACGTCCAAGCTGAGCCTTTCGGATTGTAAACATAGGCCGTCTTTCCCATTCCAACATTAGGCGTTTGAAAACTTGTGTCTAAAAGCGTTGTATTCATAGTGGCGTATGATCCTAAGAATTCCTTGGAAAAAAGGTCCATTGTGTTTTTAAAGTTAATCACTCCAGCCCCCTGAGTGTAGGGAGAATTAACTTTCACACATCCGCGCAAGATTAAGTCTTTGACTTCTTCACGTTGTATCGCGTAGCCAATCTTGTCTGCTTCGTAGAGTAAACGAAGCGCAATCGCGGCCACCTGAGGACAGGTAAGCGATGTATAACCATAAGCCACGCAATCCGGCTGTCTACCATCCGGCGCTTCATGCCCAAAGTCCGCCGAACCAACCGCGATAACTTCAGGTGAATACGCTGGAAAATTCTGGAGATATCCACCAGAGTATAGCATGCCAAGATCTGGCAGCGCCGCGCAACAGACCTGATTCGTATTGTGCAAGTAATCCTTGAGCCGAGCGAATGTGTTCTGTTCAGGCGAAGTACCAGCCGGATAGCCCGTCACCGAATCCTTCGCTACGTTGTCCCCGAATGAACAGTTGATCACGATCCTAATCCCTGGATCAAGGTCATACGGCATCATAACCGGGAAGGGGTTTACCGGCTGCGCATCCGACTTAAACCAAATCCGGCCATCACCCAAGCACGGCTTTCCTTTAAACCACGAAGAGTGTTCTACAAAAATATCTGTGCATATCTGGCCAGCAGGAGAACTAGCACCAGCCAGAAATCCTGCTACCGCCGTAGCATGCTGGCCTACGCCGAATCCAGTAGTAGGTCCAGTTGCTTCAATCTTAGCGTTAACCGTGACCGGGTTCGGCATCCAGTTATTCGCTGGCTCATTCCTAGGGCTTGCCTCGACTTGTCTGAATGCGTACCTAGTCGGCATCTTATTTCCAGGCTTTTTGAAATTCCTGAATCGCGGCCACCAGAGCTTTTCCTGCTTCTGTGATCATTGGTCCATTATAGCGAAATCCCTGTGCGTCTGCTAGCGCAAAGACCGATCTAAAGTCTTTGTGGTTCCAAATCTCTTGGTCTTTCTGTGCCATAGCAATGCTAGCGTCACAGAGCGCCTTCGCTGTAGCTTCCTTGTCTTGTGTTTTTTTCTTTTCGTCGTCTAGCGCTTTCGTGAGAACATCGACCTGAGATTGCAATGTCTCCGATCGAGTCTTCCATCCGTTCTCTGATTCTTGTTCGTCTGGTTCCATAAGTGGATTTCGGTGCGTGCTATTGATCATGTGGGTAATAGTTTTTTTCTTACAATGTTAATGGCTTCAAAACCTTTGCTGCCGTGAAAATAAACTGGGTGAATCTCCTGGTCCTTTAGTGGGTGATTGTTTGGATACCGCTTAGCTGAAAACAGATATTGCTCTAGGGATACTCCTTCGGGAAGTGGGTTGTGAACGCTATTGATCCGATAGTCGTTCCAAATCAATTTACTGGCGCGGGCCTTTGGCAAAATAATCGGGGCCTGATAGGTATCCCATGATCCATTCGCGTGCGTCCTAAAAAACTTGTTGTCCTTAACAAACTGTGGATCGATCAGCATGTTTCCATTGATGTGCTCGGAGTAACACCAGAACATACCCGAACTCATCCAAGCCCCAAGGATCTGCTGGCTTCCGCCGTGATGCCACTCATCATAGATCTCTTTGATCCAGGTCTTTCGTAGTGGCACGAAGTCTGGTTCCATTAGCATGAACGCCGCGTAATCCCAACCCCTGTCTCGGTGACCTACGAATACGTCCGAGACGACCTCTCTAATCTGAGCGTTAGGACCAGCAGGCCATCCCGTCACAGCATCATTGCAGGTATGTGTGTAGACGTTAGCGAACTTCTTTTTGGCTAGCTCGACAAGGGATGGATCGTGCTTTGTTCCGTAGGCCGCGCTAAACATGAAGTCTGCGTAGGGACACACGCCGTCCTCTAGGTCTAGGATCAGCCGAGTGAGCGCAAAGGCTACGTCTCTGTCGCCAGGGGAAAACTGAAGAACTAGAAGTAGTTTTCTCACTGGAGTTTAGCGATCTTACGTGATATGTCCATCTTCAACGTTCCGGCCAACATTAGACAAACCTTTAGGTCTCCTAAAGAACACGAAGCCAATTCACCAGGAACGCCGGTACTGACCGAAATAACGACATCTGGAAAATTCAAACGCAGTTCCTCCTCACACTTTTTAAACACATCTATTTGGTTTTCGGTCATGCTACGATCCTCCGTGCCATGCGCAACTGATGCTGGTAAAGTTCCCAGTGCTTTGGGTCTCTGCTTGAATGGCTCCAGAACTGGGTTACTTTGTGCGCCGTTTTTGGGTGCGACTGGATATCTGGTTTTTCGATCTCGATAAAGTTGTATAGTTTGTGGAGATCAGCATGGAAGTGAGCCCAGGCTCCAAGCGTAGGAAACTCAGCGAAGCCCTGCGGCCACGAGTTCTCCTGTTCAATGACGTACTGATTGAATGGGCACTTGTGAACATTCTCTATCTGTTCCCTCATAGATTTATAAACTTCCCTTACGTGAACAGACGGATGACGCTGCATGGTCTCGAAGGGGAAAAACTCAACGCCAAGTCCAAGCGCCCGCACTACATTCTGCTGCCAGCGATGCTCCGCCCTACCATCCGGAAATGAGCTGTATTTCACCATTAATAGATCTGGCTTACCGTTTCGTATGTAATCCTCAGGCGTAACCGGCTCGTGAAACAAGCAATCCGAATCCATGTGCATGATGAAGTCTGCGTGCGGGCAATAAATGTCCGCGCTACAGATCATGACCTCGTGCATCAGCATGCCCTTACCCTTAAGGTCGATGTACTTCTTGACTCTGATTGGTGCGCCGTCCTTCGTGCGCCACGCTTCAAACGGAAGGAAAGAGCCTAGATCGTCCCATGGCACAATGATTGTAACACCAGAGAAGCCGGAGGCGTACTTGGAAATGGATCGCAAGGACAGCGTGATCCACTCTAAATCAGGTAAGAAAGAAACGATTACGATCTCGGTGTTAGGCACGTTCGTTATTTCCGTTTCTTAGGAATTTTAGCGTTCTTAGCTAGACCTTGAGCCTTGCGCGTAGCTGACGCTAGAATAGCTCCAGCACGTTCTTTAGAAATACCCTGGCGCTTAGCGATACTGGCCTGTACTTTGGCGAATCCTGGATGGGCTTTTGACATGGTGATTTTACTGTTTTGGTCAGCTAGACCGTTTGACTGTGCTTGCATAGAGAATAGGCTTGGCGTACTTGGTTTTTGGAATGCCTCCGCTCCCAAGAATCTTAAGCTCCGATAGCGTAGTCTTGTCGTAGTGTGTGTGCCGTCCGCGCTCGCCATGCACGGGATGGAACACCACTCGCCAATCGGTTAGATCAAAGTACCTGTTGCTCGGAAGCCGCTCGCGAAAATAGGCGTTAACCGTGTTGTCCCAAATGATTCGACCAATCGTAAGCTTTGTTGCCATCATGGCAGTCATTTCTTTATGGAGTACTTCCCAGATTCTCCTAGGAGCAATGAAAATATCCAGGCCGAAATCGTGAGGATCTCGCTTCGCATTGTCTAGACCTAGCAGTGGATCGTAGGTGTAGCGAAACGAAGTCGCGGCCCAGTTACGTTTCATGTTGTGCGTTCTCACCACTTCCTCAACTAGATTGATGTCGCGGCCTAGAACAATATCCGAGTTAACGATCGCCATTGATGTCTCTGGATTGCCCTGCTTAATGGCCCAGTCTAACATCTCGTAGATCGTAGGTGGATTCTGCTGGGGCTTAACGAACTCAATCTGGAAGTTCTCCTTTAACCAAGTGTCGTTAGACGTATTGAAGTAAACTATACGACTTCCTAGTTTCTCCCAAGAATCAAGCGCCGCCAACTGAAGGTCGGCGTATTGCCGACTCTGGTTGAACGGACGAAGCGATGATAAGATGTACTCGATCACGATCAGTAGATATAATCGCCAACGTGCCCTAGGATAAGGCTAGGATCCAAGTACGTTGGAATCCCGCAGAGCTTAGCACGGTGACACATAATCATGTCCTCTCCTTGGTCTGGAGTGTCGGCGTTGAAATAGCCATAGTGTCGGTCTGATTTTACGGGTTTAATCTGCGGGAACAGTTCGTCGGCACGCTCACGCATCGTCTCGAAAACCGACCTATGAATACGCATCATTCCCATGCCAGCAAACCTAACCTCTTCCAGCGTATGTTCCCCGCCGGTCCTTAGAATCTCGTGATAGCGTGCGTCTTGTGATGGAGATTCAAACGCATTGGCTACTTGTGCCTTATGGCTTTCGTTCCTTCCAAAGTATAGCGCGGCTACGATCTTCTTGTCTGCTGGATGAGACATGATCCGGCTTATGGCGTTGAAGCTGGCATTAGGCTCAGGTAGATTGCATCCAATAGAACGAAGCATTGCTCCGTTTCCGCACGGAAACACCATGTCGTCATCGACAAATATGAACCACTCGCTGTCAGTTCTAAGTGCCATATCGACTAGCATGTTCCTGGCCTCAGAGATTAGTGTTCTGAACTTAGGGAGAAATCCAATCTTTTCCGGTCCATATTGCGCGTAATTCACGAACAATGTCGCGTGCGTAAGCCCATTGTACGTACGATAAATAGGGCTAAGAATGAGAACCCGCTTACCGGTAATATTCCAAATCTCAGGAGGCGTAATAGTAAGGAACTCATTAAGCACCATCTGTGCTGCAGAGATACTTGGCATGTTCTTACTTTTCTGCCACGCAATAGCCGTAGGCAGAGACACGCCAAAGAAGTCTGCCGCCTTGGTGGGACCAAGCTGATTGACTTTGTTGATGACTAAGCCGGCAAGATCAATAGCAGGCATCAGAGTGAGTCGCTATCCTCGCCGCGTTCACGGGCGGTCACGGCTTTTTCAAACGCCTCTCCAAAGTCCAAATCAATCTTTCCGGTCTTACGAGGCTCTTCTGATTTACGAGAACCTGAAAGGATCGATCCTTCTTTGGGTGTAGTGCGCGTTCCGTTCTTAAGCTTAGAAAGCTCCGCTTCCAGCGCCTTAATCTTCGCGGCCTGCGCCCCGTTCTCTTTACGCAGATGATGCGCCTCTACTCCACCAAGAAGGATTTCCTTTACCTTATCGGCCGAATTGGTCGGAGGATTTTTGATCATTGATCGAAGCTGCTTAGCGAATTCGTTGTGCTCTTCGATTTGTTTCTTCTGCTCTGCCGTAGCACCAGCCGGTAAATCTTTATCCTTAAGCCAGTCCTTACTCTTAATCTGGGATTCGGCCCAATCCGAATACTCCTTGCGCGTTTTCTCAAGGTTGGCCTCTTGTTCCTGCTGAAACTTGGTGCGTTGCTCTTCCTGGCTCTTAAAATACTTCTCCGCTTCCGCTGTTTCTTTTTCAAAGAAACGCTTCTTCTCCGCACGAGTCATGGACTGCTGGGCCATAGCCGAACGGATCTCTTCGGCATCACCAACCGGCATGGCATTGAGCCATGTTTTTACGAGGTCTGCTGCTGTTTTTTCAACAGTAACAATATCTCCGTTTGCATCGGATTCTTTGATCTTGTAGACCTTGTTTGATCGTGAGAACTCCGCGAAGCCTCCAGCCTTTTCGATTTCCTTTAAAGTTGGCTCGCCCAGCTGATATTTATTTAAGACTTCCTTGATCGTGCTCTCGGCCTGAACTACGGGAACTTCGAACTTAGTTTTTACCTCAGGATCAGTATCGAGATCGTACCGCCGACGATAGCGCAGCAAATCCTTGCGCGTATTCTCCAGCTCCTCCTTCATCTTCGTAAGCTCTTCCGAGCCTTGCGTAGTCGCAGCCTTTGTCTGAAGCTCTTTAATGATAGCTTCTTTCTCGGCTAGGGTCTTGTCACGGAACTCTACCTTTTCCAGTAATTGACTGATGCGCCTAGCCGTAAGCGGCTTATCGTTTGGCGTAACCTTGAGCATGTCATCCGGCAATGGCTCAGGTTTCTGCTCCTGTTTAAGCTCGGTCTGTGCCTCTGGTTTTACCTCTTCTTTCTTCTCCTCTAGTTTCTGTTCAACCTTTGGCTCGCGCTGGCGGCGGTCTACCTTCTTTGGTTTCTCTGGTTCTTCCCCGCGCTCACGCTGGCCTTCCATCTTTTCCGCAGCTTCTAGAAAGTCCGGCAATTCCGTGGATGGATTGCCCTTTGAGTCCAGCACTGTGTTGTTGGTAACAGCCGAGTCGTCTGGTCGCTCAATAGGCTGAACCTGAGGTTGAGGCTTTAACGCTGCACTACGTCCATCTGCCGCACTATCGAAATCTTGGAGTTCTGGTGTGATTAAGGATGCCATAAATTATGGTTCAAGTGAGTCTGGTTTCTCTGAAGGCTCCCTCGCTGGGAGAGTTGTTAAAATGTTTTCCACATCCTCAAGCGCGGCCAAATAGCCTTTAAGTTCGATAGCTTGATGCATCATCTTTTGGACCTCATCGGCGTGTACTTTAGGGGCATGATGCCGACGTAAAAACTCTAGCCCTTCCATCAATAATCCAGAGCTAGCAAAGTCTCGGAAAGCACCTATGGTCTTCTTATCAAGAACAGGAGAGGGTTTTGCCATTACTCGGCAAAACTGGATTCGCTAAATATTTCCGTCAATGGTAAAGCTTAGAAAATAAGAAATATCTTAGCCGACTTGCTGAGGAAACGGAGCCACGTTGTTTGGAACCTGTGGTTGTCCCTGCTGCGCCACTGCCATCATTGCTTGTTGCTGAGCCTGCGTTTGAGCGGCTTGAGCTTGCTGCTGTTGGAGCGCTTCGATCGATTTCTCGTAAGTCGCAATAAACGACTTCTTTTGATTGATCTGCTCGGTTGGGATCATCTTAAGAGCAACCGCAGACTGATAGTGCGCCGCGTAGTGCTTCAACATGGCCTGCGCTACGTTGACCTTGCCAGCCTTGATGACCGCATCCATTGCCGAAGGATAGCCTTCCTGCGGAGGTGTAGTCATAGTCTCCATATGCACCCAGTGATTGTCTTTCGCGATAACTGGCAGGTTGATTCCGCTACCGATCGTTGTCAGTTCCTCAAGCTGTGTGCGTTGAGCAAGTGTTTGATCCTGGGTATCACCATCTGGGACCACCAAGTAATCCACCAAACTTTGACCGCCAACCGCACTAGCCATAAGTTTTGCGGCATTGGTCTGCCTGAACAAGGGATTGTTGAGCGTACTCTGAGCAAACTGCGCTTTTTGCGCGGCCATGGCGGGTGTAAAGTCTGTGACCGACTGAATAGCCGGTTGCTCCACTAAGAGATCCAACTCCTCTGGGGTTAGCGCAATCCCATCATCGTTTCCTTCCAAAAGCTTTTTACGAACTTCCTTCGCTACCTTGTCATTACTGCCCTTCATTGTCAGCCGTTTGGTCATAGGCTGAATCAGATACGCAAACTGTTGCATCCACCCCTCTAAAACATCACGCTGAACCTCCTGCTCCTGGGCCATAGCCGCGTTAATCTGCGCGGCCTTAATGTCTGATGGCTGGCTTGGAATATCTGGCAAGTAGGATCCGATGATCTGCTGCATCCATTGCCGCATCTGTTGCTCAAGTGCAATGTATCCCTGGGGGTTCGGGGCAATTCCACCTACGTTATTGGCAAACTGAGCTTCGGAAACAATGATTGAGGTGTCGTTAACCGTCATTTCCACCTTAGAAGCGTCCTTTGCCTGAGGCACCTGGAGCTTCATTTTATTCGACATCCTTAGATTATCAATTGAATCGCAGCGTACTTTTTCCAACTGAACTGCCATATCGTAGAGAAGCTGGCCCGCGCCCCAAGATCCGTGGATAGTGCCATCGCCGTACCCAAAAACCATCGGGATAACTACGTCATTCATTGAATCGTAGGCATCTAGCTTTTCGTACAAGAGCGCCCAGTATGTTTCTGGCGCATCCTTCCACAGAATGTAGTGGCTTACTTTGCCCGTCCCCTCCAAAACAAAGAGGTGCTGGGTTTTTATTACCTTGTAGCCTTTTTCGTAGGAGTAATCCCAGACCTGTTCGCGGATAAGCTCTTCGAACTTCCGCATGTTCTCCATCGTCCACGATTGACTTGGCGTAGTCGCTCGGTGAACCGCAGCTGCCACAGCCTCTTTGTCCCAGTCGTCTTTGTTTCCATCCCGAGCCAACTTTAAAAGTTCGTCTGGCTGATACTCCCAAAGAAGAGTAAACCGAGCCAAATTGTCATCCATGATCTCGGCCCCGCGAGGCACAAATCCCCTATCCATCCGGACCATATGCGGACGCCATTGATAGGGATCGGTGAAGCAGCCGAATGTAAACCCGTAGTCTACTACTTCACTAGACAATCCGCGAACAAAGGTCGGAAACTTCCTCCACGCCTTAATCGCTTTTGTGATTGTCTCTCTAAAGAACTGAGTCTTTTCTTGTCCGAGCGGCCATCCCGGCGGTAACTCTGCTGCTGTGAGCGTCGACGCGGTCAATATCGGCATATAAAGCCGGGGTGCCGCTCTTTTAAGTTCTGTGGCTAAAGCGCGGGTAGATATGTTGGTCTTATATGCTTTGCCCTGATCTTTAAGGCTTGCTCGGGAATAAGGCGTATCTCCTTGCTTCTTGGCCGTGATCCGTGCCGCATTCTGAATTAGCTTCTTGGCGTCCGTAATATCCCGCTCCACCATCTGGATTGCCTGCGACACCGAGCTCACCACTCGGTTTGTCTGCTCTAAGTCGCTCTCGTTGACTTCGGGATCGTTCCCGAATTCGTCCAGAGAGCCTGATGTTTCCAAATCCGAATAGGGGAGCTTGTCTGCCATTAACCTACAAATGATTTATTTGCTTGCCAGTCAATTCAAAGATCCAATAGCCCAGAGGGAATCTCTTTGGTTTTGCTGCAAATCAAAGTGGGCGGCTCTTGGCGGCGCGTTACGTGAACCTTTAGCCCAACAAGCAGGCCGCGCATCTCCTCTTCATTTTCACGATGAAAATCGTGGCACACAATGAAGTCTGCGTTATCCACAAATACCCTGAACGAGGCTGCTCTAGTCCAAAATTCTCTGGATTGATCTAAGAAAACCACAGACCATCTAGTGTTAGGATATGGGTCGGTCCTATCGGAAAGGCCGATCTCGTGATACATGGATTTCAGATTAATAAAACGATTCATCCAGTTCACGTCAGACTCTAAAGAAACCAGCGTACGTTTCTGGCTTACACACATTGCGTGTAGTAATGGCGTTGAAAAGTTGCCCATCCCGAGCTCGCAGACTGGGCCGTAGGTATTACTAACACACGTTACCAGTGCAGGTAAGTGACTAGACCACATTGCCTCTTCATCGGGATTCATTGTATTTTGGATCAGGGGTTATGGATCTAAAACACGTTATAGACTTCTGAAAGTAAAGCCCGCATCTTCCGCGCCCCTCCGATCTACCCTTAGCCTGTATGGCGTCAACGTATAACTTATCAGAATCCTGGTCCAGAGGATCTTGAGGACAGCCCGAAATTGGATCATCCGGTGGGGGATAGAAGAAGATCACGTCATCAGCATCTTGTTCTATATTCCCGCTTTCCCTAATGTCGGAGAGTCTTGGCTCACGCTTCTCTCGTTCTAGTTCGCGGCTAACTTGGGCCAGCAGGACGACTGGAATCTTCAGGTCCATCGCGAGGTCCTTAAATGCCATCGTCATTCTGCCTAACGCAATGTCGCGGTTTTCTCCCTTCCCTAGTTCTGGATCGTAACGCTGAAGATAATCGATAAGAACGGCCTTCAGCTTCTTTGTTTGGGCTAGTGCATTTGTTCGCGCTATGACGTGTGAGAGTGTTCTATCGCGATCAAAGACATGCAGCGTCTTAGACGCCTGGACTTCTCCAAGCGCCGATATGAACTGATCTTGCTGTCTAGCATCAAGCTGGTTCTTCCTGAACAGCCGCCAGGAAATGCCAGATAAGGTCTGAGCGAACAGCGGAGGCAATTGGTCAACTGGCATCTCGCGAGAGAATAGCGCAATATCTCCGTACTTTTCGGCCCAACTCCATGCCGCTTGCCGCGCTGCGCTTGACTTTCCGATCCCTGGACGAGCAGCAAAGATGATAAGACTACCAGGCTTAGCCTCGCCAAAGCGCTCATTCCATTCTCGCCAAGGCCACTCCAGGCCAATGTCGGTCTCGATGGGCATCCTGTTCTTGATCCTAATCGCTTTGTCGATTGATTGTTTTGCAGCCTCCGGAAGTGTCTTAATCACCTGCGTTGAGTGCCTGATCGAAAGGATTCGATTCATCTCGGTTGTGAACTTTTCGACTTCCGCATTCTCCGAGTAAGCTAACTCTGCCACGTTCCTGCCAGACTGGATCAACTCCCGCATCACATATGTCTCACGCACACGATCTATGTGATAGTCTAGTTCCATCGTTGTTGGAACCTTTCCGCTCACTTCCATAAGGTAGGCTATGGCTGTTTTCCCATCCACCTGGATCGCCTCAAGTCTCTGCGTCTTTCTCAGTTCCTCGATCATCACATCCAGTGTGAGTTCTCTCCCGTGCCTGTGAAGCCAAAGAAACGCCTGGTAGATTTGCCTGTTAGCTGGCTCGTAGAAGCATTCCGGCGAGATGTGACCCTCCATCGCCTTAGCTAGCGAGTGTACTCCATCAATGAAAATGCTGCTCAATAAGCTAGACTCAGAGTCTTTTGAATGGGGCGGAATCCTCTCGGAAACTGGCATATTGTTTGTTACCATAATCCCTGCTAAAATTTGTCTATCGACCGAAGATGCTTGGCGACTAAGAAATCTCTTAGCGTTTCGGTCAATCATAAAAAATAAGAGTTGCAAGCGGTAGAAAATTAATTTGACTTTTAACATGCAAGCGCCACTCACCGTTTTTGATCGCATCCAAGCCCGATTGGAAAAATCGGAAGGTGAAGGTACTACCGTGGTTAAGTTCATTCTTGGTAAATCTGAGATTGACTGCCTTAAGGAATGGTGCCGTGCGGACGAGATAGAGGTTTTGGATGAAGCTAGCGGAGCATTCACGTTTCGCGGCATCAGCATTGAGCCAGTTAACTTCTACTCTTACTTCGCTTACGAGCTGCTCGAACTTGCTCTGGTGTAATGCTGGATCGGTTCGGTGCGTTTCTTTACCAATTCGACTTGGCTTGGTATCGGCGCACGATAATTCGTCTGTTCAAACGCAGATCAGACTCACTTTCCATATTGACTCAGGAAAAACCTAAGTCCATAGTGCCTATCAGCACACAGGAAACTGAAGGCGTAAAAAGTGCTAAGACTCCGAAGCCGGAGCGCTCAGATTAGAATCGCCGACTAGTAGGAGACAGAGGCGTAGACATACGCTGCTTACCGCCGCGAGCAGCAAGAGACGATGCGAGAATCGAGCTTTCTCGGTGCGCTGTCTTGTGTCGCCTTTACAAATCTATGTCGCCCCGAGAATCCCTAAAATGGCTTCTTATTCCGCGTGCGCACTCACGCCCTCCGATTATGGTCAGCTCATTGCCGACCAGAATCCAGTAATCACTCTCTCGGTCATTCAGCACTTGGCAATCAATTCGCCTTGGGCTAACTTCCTCGATGCAGGCACGGTTGAGGCTAACGTAGGTGAGAACATCGTCTCCCTCGCATCGGCCCGTACAGCTATCGGCCAATCTCAAGTTCAGCCTGTTTTCGGCGACTTGTCCCAAGCTTGCGGTACTCTCGGAAACGTGGCACAATGGGGCCAGTTCGAGTACACCACGAAGCTTCAAGTACTTCGCGGCACGTCACAACCAATTTGCGTAAACGCCACACGCTTCTCCGTAAAAAACTCGCTCGTCCAAGCAATCGAGTGGATGAAGCGAACAATCACGGACGTTTACAACGCAGACGTACGCTACAACCTTTTGTCGATGTCGGGCACAAAAGCCGTACTCCGCGCAACCGACACCCAAGTCTCCCAAGCTATCACTGGTGGTGAATGGCAAGTTTCCGTCCCATTCCGTGGCGGAGTACCAACAGCCCAGCTCACCTTCGCTTGGCTCAAAGCTCTTTCGGACTACGCCCGCTACAACTATCAGCCAATGATGTTTGGCCAGGGTGCGGACGAATATGCGCTCTTCATCGGCTCTCCCGAGATCACCGATGTTATGCGAAACGAAGCAGGTGTTAACAACGTCCTATCGGTCACCACGGCTGGTTCTTTCAAGGACGGCAAAGACTCTCTCTGGAAGTACGCTTGGATCGATGTCAACTTTCGCGGCATCAAGCTGGCCATCGACCCGAAGCCCCTCCGCTTCGACACCGTTGGTGTTAACGGCTTCCCGATCTTCATCGAGCCATACACCAAGTCCACTTCGGACTTTGGCTTCTACAACGCCAATAACTCTGCCTACCTCGGCGCACAATACGAAGTCGGCTTCTTGGTCTACAAGTCAGCCTTCCGCCGCCTCGTTCCAGCCAAGTACACAGGTGAGGGTGAAGCCAAATGGGCAACCCAAATGTTCGGTGGCGAGCTTAATTGGCGCAACGTCATTGACAACGCTTGTAACCCCTTCGGCGATTTTGGTAATTTCATCTACCAAATTGCTCGTGCCTATCAGGCGCAAATGCCACACGTCGTTATCCCAATTTTGTATAAACGATGCAGCGGCGGCCTAGGTCTCGCCACGTGTGTCGGTGTCACTGATCTAAGCGGGTAGAGTTAACTGTTCTGTTGTTTCTCATGAATCTCCCGGTTTCAGGGCTTATCCTGGCCGGGGGATTTTTTTGACTTAGGGTTTCCTCCAATGTCCAGCCTTCTTTGAGCCTCCTGGATATTCCTGATCTATCTATTCCTAGTTCTTTAGCCCAGTCCACAAAGCACATTGTCTTTCCGTCAGAAGGTCGAGTAAGGAGTTTGTTTGATCGCTTGTTCCTGGATTGGTCTTTCATTGTTCTCCACTCGCAGTTTTTTTTAGAATAACCTAGAGAATTGTCCACACGCTCAAGTGTGTGGTCTAATGGCATATCGCCCATATCATGAAAGAATGCCATGAACCCGATTTTTGGATTACGCCAATCGGCACATACGCATATCCCTCGGGCTCCATAATATTTATAGAGCGGGCTGTTCTCGTTATGACATCTCTGAAGCATGGCATGGTAGGCGCGATAGACCCTAGACCTAGACATTCCATGTGTGGTCAAACTATCCGATGTAAACCTAGGCATGGTGATTACTCTCTGTCATCCTCTCCGAACGTTAAGTGCTCAGAAACCGGGGAGAGTCACCGGCTTTTCGGAAGCGATCCTATCCGAGCATCGAAAAGCGTTGAACACCGATCGTAATTCATCAATCTAAATTCAATGCCAACGCCCTTAACATCCGATCAAAACGATACTTTCCAAGTTTCGATTTATAAGATGGCGTATAACTTTTGGGTTCTTGCTGTGGCTGCTGGCTATTCAGGATCAGCACCAGATCCTAAAGCATCGTATTCAGAATTACTCCAATTAACAGTTGATTATACCGCGCTACTCTCATGAGTCAAACATCGTCATCAAATGATACGCCAGCGATTTCGCTACGAAAGATAGTCGATAACACTTCAACTGGGGGAGGAGGCGGAGGTGGAGGAGGGAACGGCGTCTGGGGCCAAATCACAGGAACGTTGGCCAATCAGACGGATCTCCAGAACGCCTTGAACGCCAAGGCGAATGTCGGAAGTTTGGGCATGTTCGGTACGCTTTCGACAGTTAATTCGGAGATGGCAACTCCGTTTGTTCAACATCCGTGTCCAGCCGTAGGAACTAGTGTAACTCTTGCTACATTTACTGGCGCTGGGATAGTTGACATGATATGGATTACGCTAGGCACAAATAGCGATGGTACGCTTATGTGGGATGGAAGACTTCAAGTATTCACGGATGGGGCCGCACTGCCCGATATAGATACCGATCTGGGCACACTATTTTTAACGGCCCTGGATGGTCATTTGGGATCAGCTAGGTGTGCCGCAACTCAGCACATTTCCTATGGAACCATGGGAGGCTCTGGAACAGGTATGAGTGGCGGGCTTAAATTTCCTATTCCATATAGCAATGGCATTGTCATAAAGCTTCTGGCTCCTACCGGGAGTACGAGCCACCCAGATTCAGACTATACCCTATTCACTCAGATTTCAAACAAACCTGGGGTAGTTAGCGGATATCGCCTCAGATCAAATGCAGTCTCCTGGATCAATAGAAAGACATACACGAAAGACGATATAATCACATTTTTTAATCTAACCAATGCAGCCGGATGGTTGGTGTGGCAAAGCGTTGCGGTGCTCGGGCTAGCCGGTAGCGGAAATACGTACGATTATCTGGAACGAATTTGGTTTTGGGGAATAGACGGAGAATCAACAACTCCAGATGGCAATGGAGTCGTTACAACTAAATTTTCTTCGTCGGGCGGCGAGGACCTTTTTCTTTACGGTTGGTACTTCGCTAACGCCCAGGGTGTATATGGAACACCGTGGACGCTCTGCACGGCAACCAACAATGCCAATAAGACCACGGTAGCGGGATTCGATTTTTGGGCATCTTGCGGAGGACTCAAGTTTAGTTCTGCACTTAAGCCTGGATGGTCCCTTAAGCCATCGGCTGTTATAAACAATGGCCACGAAATGAGTTGGTGTTTCTTGTACTATATCGACACTTCTGTACCGTTTGCTCCGAGCGCCCCAGCCCTATCAGCCACTCCTGGAAATGGGCAGGTTACTCTATTAATTACTCCACCTGTTTCCTATGGATCTCAAAAGATAACGAGCTATTCAGGCACCTATTCTCCCGGTGGCGGCACTTTCACCCCATCAGTAGGGGACACTTCAATCGTAATCAGCGGTCTTACTAATGGAGTGGCATATACGTTTTCATTGACGGCTACTAATGCAATAGGCACTAGCTCTCCTGGAACCGTCGTTTCGACCCCGGTAACAATCGCATTTCCAACTATAACTACCGGAACACTCATCGCCCGCTACGTCGCCAATGATATTACAGGAATTGCGGAAGGCGATCCGGTACCCTTGTGGTCGCCAAGTGCCGGAACAAGCGCCATTACTTTGGGAGAAACATTCTCAGGTAGTGGACCAAATTTTATAAGCAATGGAATAAACGGTCAAGCGATTGTGCGCTTCAATTCTAGCACCTTTAGGAGACTTGCGGCGAGTGCGAGTTTCAATCTTGCCGCTCCTGTAGTTGAGATTTTCGTTTTCAAACCGTCACAGGTTTCATCAAGTAATCAAATTTTCGATACGAATCCAGGGGGAGCCCACGGACGTTCGGCTGGCGGTATCAATGGTTCTGGCCAGTGGAACACGTATGCGGGTGGTGCTGATGCGGTATCGGCTGTTACTCCGACAATCGCTCCTCACGTTGTGGTAATGTGCCAAAACGGAGCTAACTGCTATCTGTCGATTGATGGAGTAAAAAGCAGTTTGCAAAATAGCGGAAGCGGGGGCTTTGACCTGCCTCAGGTAGGGTCTACCGCTGCACTCGATGGAGACATTGCTGAATTCATTGTAATTTCTGGCAATATTTCAGATTCAGATCGCCGTTTAATCGAAGCTTACGAAAGTACCGTCTACAACATACCAGTAACGTAATGGCTCAGCCTATTCAAATCGGGGTTCCCATGACTTCATGGGACGTGGGGGACATGCTAGCTGGATCGTCTCAAGGCCGGGCGGTGCGAGTGCCTGGAAGTATAAGCCCTGAATTGATGGTCTTTGCCCAGAAGGGAGACGGTAAAAAGTCCTCCGTTCCATTTTGGACTAGCGTAGGCTCAATCATTCCTGGGTTGGCTGCGATTGCAACGAGCGGCAGTGCTAATGATCTCATTGCAGGCACGATCCCGCCGCTTAGGTTCCCGGCATTAACCGGAGACGTTACTACGCCTCGCGGTTCACTGGCTACGACAATTAGTCCGAATGCTGTGAGTAACGGCAAGTTAGCGAAGATGCCGCCTATGACGATTAAGGGGAATAACAGCATTCTTGATGCTGATCCCAAGGACCTGACTGTAGCCGAAGTTAACGCGATGGGCATTGGAGGCGGCGGAGGTGGGTCTGGCACCGTGACGAGCGTTGGGCTTAGCATGCCTACTATATTTAGCGTGGCCGGTTCGCCAGTGACCGCCGCAGGTACGTTCACCGTAACGCTAGCGAATGAAGCAGCTAATACAGTATGGGCTGGTCCAGCTACGGGTGCGCCAGCAACGCCTACGTTTCGCGCCCTAGTCATTGCCGACATCCCGAGCCTTGCTACGCTTTACCAGCCAATAGACGCTACGCTTACAGCGCTCTCTGCTTTAGCTGACGCTGTTGGATTCCTGCATAATGACGGCGCGGGAAATCTGACTTGGGCGGCGGCAGGCACAGGAACAGTTACAAGCGTATCGGTGGTTAGCGCCAATGGCTTTGCTGGAACTGTAGCAACGGCTACCACGACTCCAGCAATCACGCTATCGACCAGTATAACTGGCGTACTCAAAGGAAACGGTACGGCGCTATCGGCGGCAGTTGCGGCTACAGACTACGTAGCTCCAGGTGCGATCACTGCCGATGGGATTACGATGTCTACGGCTAGACTACTTGGCCGAACGACAGCAGGAACAGGAGCTATTGAGGAAATAACGGTTGGGTCTGGGTTAACTTTAAGCGCAGGAGCTTTGACGGCTACTGGAGGAACCGGAGATTTCGTTGGGCCTGCTAGCGCTACGGATAACGCTGTAGTCCGTTTTGACGGTACAACAGGAAAGCTCGGGCAGAACTCATTATTTATCGTAGACGACAGCGGAAACGTTTCGGACGGGGGAACGCTACCGGCAAATACGGCTTTATATTTCGAAAGAACCGGATTTGCTATTGCAACACTTAATTCCACCGGACAGGACGCCCGACTAAGGCTGCAAAGGGCCGACAACACAAAAAGTGCGTGGCTTGAATTTATCCGCAATGACAACGGAACAGAATGGTTGATGGGTGCGCCGTGGAATGGAACTACTCCATCTGGGACTGAGTTTACAATTGATTACTGGGATGGCTCAGTTGAACATCCATTTTTTCTTCTTTCAACTGCTGGCGCGTTAAAGTTTAACGCCTACACCACAGCAGGTCTACTATCTAACGATGCATCTGGAAACGTAACAACCGCTACGGTAGGAAGCGGACTTAGCTTGAGTGCTGGCGTTCTAAGCGCTACCGGTGGAGGCGGAACACCAGCTGGTTCTAATACTCAGATTCAGTTTAATAATTCAGGAGCGTTCGGAGCTTCAGCCGATCTTACTTGGGGCGGATCCACATCTGGCCTTACCGTTTCTGGGAATCCCCTTGCTGGGACTAATCCAACTTTCAAGATAACTGATTCTAACGCAAATGAGCCAGTTTGGATGAGGGTTGAACAGAGTAATATTTCAGCTGCTTTTGAACTTGGGGTCGCAGGTGCTGCCGGTCAATTTCTAACCGATGCTCACGCTGGCGATGGAATATTTAAAGGATTTGGCGCGGGTGGCCCAGGAATGGCAATTGGCGGAGGACCAACATCGCCAGCCACTAGCTTATATATCAAGTACGTCTCTGGTTCTAAGGGGCGCGTAATTGTCGGCGGAGTGACGGATGACGGGGCAAACGATCTTCAGGTTTTAGATAATGCATTTATCAAGAACTCACTGACGATAGGGAACGGATTAGGAGCCGGGCCATTTCTAAAGATTAATAGCAGTACATATACACTTCTTCAATACGCTAGGGGAGGGGCTTCTAAATTTTCAACCGGAACGGCTAATGCGGCTAATGATTTTATAACAGGAACGGTTCAGGACGACATGGCGTTTAAGTCAGATGCTTCTAAGAGTATCGTTTTTTCAACTGATAATGGGACAAGTATTCTGATGAAGCTAATTGCTGGTCAGGGAGGGATTTTCTTAGGCGATCAATCCGGAACGCCATCAACACCAACTGGAGGCGGGGTTTTGTTTGTAAGTTCTGGAGCACTTAAGTGGATTGGTAGTTCTGGAACAATTACAACTATTGCCGCAGCATGAGCACACGAATAAGAGATCAAGCTATATCGGCAGACGTTCAAACTACCGGATCTACGCAAACCACGCTGCTCACTTGGACACCTCCGGATGGCTGTGTCTTCAGAATCTCGGCCAATGTCTTTGCACTCAAGGCCGACAATTCAACCGCCGCGTCCTGGCAGCTTCAAACGACGATGAAGCGGTTCAGTAACGTCGTATCTCTTCTTGGATCGGTGGGTGAGTTGCTATCAGGCCAGCGTGACGCAGGAGCCGCACTGTGGCTTGCTAGCATGGATACGTCTGGAGCAACTATTCGCATTAGGATCACAGGCGGACTAGCTACGACGATCAATTGGAAGGGCTATATAAACGTAGACATATTTGCTCCATAGGTTTTTGCCAATAAAATTAGACGTTGCCATTTTTTGGATAAGGCGTTCTAATCTTTTCGTAAAATTGGTAACAAACCTAAAAAATTTCACATGAAGCGTTTTTCACTTACTGTGGCCGTTTCGGCTATTTTGTGTGGGTGTTCGGGTTGCGTGAGCGGGAATTGGCAGGGACTAGTTCCCGGAAAGGACGTTCACCTAAAGAACTTCAAGCAAGAGATCACAACGCCCTGGGGGCATACATTAATCACAGCAGATTCATTGGATACTTCGGTTGCCGTGAATGGCACCGTTCCGCCGATTTCAAAATAAAAACACTGGGAGGATGTTTCATTATGGCTGAAGATCACGAAAGGCTTTCGACACACGCATTGAATGTGAAACTTGATGAGCTGGAGAAGCGCCGTCAAAAAGAGCGGCACGAAGCGAACAGCAGGATAATGGGAGCAATCCTTAAGCAGGGAGAGGAAAGCATCAAGGCAGCAGACCGTATAGACAAGATGGAGCTCACTATGGGTAACGTGGCAATGGAGGTGAAAGAATTGCGCGAGTCGATGTCGCCCTTCGTTGAGCTGGCCCGTGACCTCAAGTTTCGTCTTCTTGGAGATCCCTCCATGCAGACTACGGGTCTAGTTAAGGATCACGAGCAACTAAAATTGGACATTCAAGCCGAGCTCTCAGAGATCAAGAAAAAGGGGGATCAAACGTTTAAGGAGCAGCGGGCGGCTATTTGGGGCGCAGCTACCACGTTCATCACGACAATAGGGCTAATCATTGTAGCATGGATTCAGCTTAAGAAATGAGATCTGGGTTGACGGCCAAGCGCAATCTGTTCGTATCTCGTTAAGATCGGGCTGTACTCTGGAAATCGCCAACCAGGTTTAAGACATGAGTTTTCCGATTCCAACTAACCAAAGTACGTCCGCCATTTGCGGCCAGTTCGCGGACCCAACAAATCCGGATCAAGGCCAGACGTTTCCTTTGCCGGTTAAACTTACCTGCGAACGACCAGATGCACCAATAATCGAGTGCTCAGACGATCAGTACGTGACGGAATATAACCCAAGCACAGGCGGATTTACTGTAAGTTCTAGGCTTTTTGATGAAGACTGCGGAGTGATTACCGATCAAAGCGGCCAACCTATCTTAACTATCATTACCTAACGTGCCGCAATTCGCCTCATACCCCCAGGTAACGATTATCGCGCCGACCGATACGTTTCTCATTAGCCAGCCAGTTGGCGGCGTAAAGCAGATTGAATTTCAAGATGTTGAGGCAAGCCTTTCGCTGACAGTTATTCCTGGCGTGGTTCCAATTGCTAAGGGCGGAACGGGATCAAGCCTGACTAGTCCTGGCCAAGACTCCATTGTTTTTTGGGATAATAGCGCGGCGGCAATCAAATTTCTTTCCGTTGGAGATGGGCTTCAAATCGTAGGCACAACGCTATCGGCCACGAGTTCGGGTGGGGGAGGCGGCGGCGGTGCCCCAGTTGGGGCAACGTACATCACTCAGCTTCCCAATGCTGAGCTTACAAATGAATTCGCGCTTTCAGCTTTAGCTACTGGATTGCTTAAGAATACAACCGCAACTGGAGTTTTGTCTATTGCTACTGCTGGAAGCGATTACGCCATAGGGTCGGGAGCAGGAACGGATAACGCTATCGTTAGGCTAAATGGGACATCTGGAGGAGTGTTCCAAGACAGCAATGTTACGTTAGCGGATAATGGCACTTCATTCGTGTTCTCTGGAGCAAGCGGACTCACAAGCAGTGGTTCAAACCAGAACGTGACACTAACCCCTTCTGGAACCGGCTTTGTTTCGGTAACTACTGGAGTAAAAACTGGAGCTCCTTCTGGCGCTGCTGGCCTTTGGCGTATGGGTAAAGTAACTGCAGGTGCAGTGACGCTAGACACCACGTCATATGTGGAAATCCTTGTAGACGGAGCTGTGATTAAGTTGCTGAAAGCTAGCTAATTATTATGCCACAATTTGGATCATATCCCATTAGGACATCAATCGATCCAGCCGACACAATCCTGTTTTGGCGAGATGCTGATGGCACCGTAAACCAGATCACACTAGCCGACCTAATCACTTCGATTCAAAGTAATACGGATGGCGCACAAACGGTAACCTACGTAAATGCCGATACTACGCTTACCCCAGCACTGGGCTATGTCGTGGCAAACACGGGAGCAAATATCACGCTTACTCTTCCTTTAGCTGCCGCGAGTTCGGGCATAACGTTCGGAGTTCTGAACAAGGGCGTTGGTCACGTAACGGTAGAGCCATCTGGATCAGACACAATCGCTGGACAAGCAAGCATAACTCTAGGGCAATATGAAAGCGCCCGAATGACTAGTGATGGCAGCTCACTCTTCTCTCAATAATTTTATGGCTAAGAAAGAATCTCCAATGACTTCGCTAGAGATGCCGGGATTCGGTGTCGCTATTATGGGTAAAGAGCGCGGCCCCGAATATCCGTGCCTACGCATTCGTTCCAAAGAAGAGATTGAGTTGCCCGAGGGAGATTTCTTCTTTCTGGCGATTGGCCACGTTAAGCGCAAAGAAGAGGTAGAAGAGGACGACGGAAGCTACATGTATTGCTACGAAGTGGATGTTCACGCGATTCAGCCTATTGAAGAAGTCGCTGACGAGAAGGTAATCGAGAAACCGGGCGGTAAACTTGAGGATGACTTTGACGCTGCCGCCGACAAGATGATCAATCTCAAAGAAGAGGATAAGGAAGAGCCAGGCGATGATGAGGACGATGAGGAATACTGACCATGTTCGTAGAAGATATCTATTCCTCAGCTCAAGATGCCCTTGGTAAATGTGACCAAACGGCTGTGTTCAGCGCGCTCACTTATGCGGTTAAGGTTATCGCCGACCAGAGCCTACTTGACCCCAGCCTAGGGACATTAGATCTCTGTGTATGCGAAGGTACTGTCACGCTTCCTGAAGATGTTGGCACGGTGCTAGAGGTTAACTCCTCGGGCCAGCCAACGCTTATCCGTAATCAGTTTTTCCAATACCACCCAGACGGACCAGGATCTCAAGCCTGCACGCCCTGCCAGTACGCTGATGAGCTTGGTTCAGTCGTGACCTATCGAGATCCTTCTGGGCCGGTTAAGCTGATCGCTGAAGTGGAAAGCGCGGCAGACAACGGAAAGATGTTGCGCGTCTATGGCACGTCTAACGGGAAGCCGATCTACACTGCCGGAAAAACCGGCGCACTAGAGGAAGGCTTTCTCGTTCCTACGATCTTCGGATATTCGCAGCCCAACCCCCTGGTCGGAACCATCGACAACATTTACCGGATAAGAAAAGATCTTACCAACGGCTTCGTTAAGCTCATAGCAATCAACTCGGACGGTACGCCCCATACCTCGATTGGTTACTATGGGCCTAACGAAACTGTTCCTAGTTATCGTAGGCTGAGAGTCGCGGCCCAAAACTGGGTAAGGATCAAGTACAAGAAGCGCGACCTAAAGGTTCGTTCTCTCAAAGATTGGATCAACATCGACAATGAAGAGGCGCTATTACTCGCGATCAAGGCAGTAAAGTTTAGGAAGGATAACCAGTTCGAACAAGGCAGAGCAGCAGAAGGCGAAGCGATTCGTTTGATCAACAATCAGGCTCAGTCGGAGACTCCAGGTGGAATTAAGCCTCCGCAAATTTTGTACAATGACTGGCCCGTTGAATGCGGAAACGATCGTCTCATTTATTGAGTAAATGTCCGACCAACAATTACTTGTTGATGGTAGCGACTACCTGAGCCTTGGCGCAAATTCTTACGTCTCTCCAACTAAGATTTCGGATAACTGTTTTGTTAGCGGAATGAACGTGACGGTTCGCGGCGGAGTTGTCCAAACGCGGCCAGGCACAAAAACTCTGTTCACTTTACCCCGTGGAAATTTTCAAGGGGTCACTTTCTACAAGCCCGCATCAGGTGTAGGCCATCTAGTTTTTGTGGTTTCTGGAGACGTGTACACCTCGGCGTATCCGTTCGAAACTTACTCGCTGCTTAAGGGTGTTAAGTTTAGCCTAACGGCAAGGTTCATTGCGTGGGAGACCTGTCTGAAAACAACTAGCTACGATGCGGCTGGTGTCCTCATTTTTGAGGACAATCCATACTCTGTCTTGCTAATGCAGGATGGGCTTACGCGAGCAGCCTACTGGGACGGCACGGTGGCGCGACACCTTAATCCAACAAAGAGTACGCTGCTAGACTCTGATGGAAACCTGGTAACCCAGATCGGCCTAGACGAAACACCGATGGGGCTTTGGATGAAGTGGAGCAATAATCGGCTTTGGGTAAGTCGCGGCAACCAGATCTTCGCTTCAGACATAGGAAACCCACTGAAGTTTACCGAGACCCAGTATCTGAATGAAGGCCGTGCCTTCTATCTTCCGGATGAATGCACGGGGATTGTGGAGATTGAGGACAGTAACGGAATACCTCAGGGAATAGTTTGCTTCACAGAGCGGACGGGCACACTGCTTCTCTCATCAATCCAGGATAGAACTCAGTGGCTAGCTACGCAGCACTTCCAGGTTACGATCTTGCCCGAAGTTGGATGTGTGTCGGCGCGGTCTATCGTTAAGCAATATGGGCTAGTCTGGTGGATGAGCGCCAAGGGAATGATAAGCATGAACAGCGCCACGCAGAGTAACGTGAGCTCTCGAATCGACATCCAGGATAACCAGATGTTTGATTCAAAGTTTAACCTTTCCTATGATCTAAGTGGAGTATGCGGATGCTTTATCGAAAATTACTTGGTTGAATCCGTACCGAACGGAGACAAGTACAATAGGCATACCTGGGTTTTAGACCAAGCTCCGTTTGAGGGAAACCAGAATGCCTGGTGTGGATATTGGGCGGGCTGGAGACCGATTGAGTGGGCACGGGGCATCATCGGATCAGAGGAGCGCGTTTTCTTTGGATCAGTTGACTATGATAACAATCTCAGGGTTTGGGAGGCGTTCCTATCGGATAAGACCGACAACGGCGTGGCAATCACGTCCTTTGTTCAGACTAAGCAACACCTATTTCAAAATCGCGACTACAAGACTTTCAACTATGCCGAGATCGAGGCTAAAGAGATTGTAGGCGAAACATCATTTATGGTTGCTGTGGGCGGAAGTAAGGGTGCCTTTCAGCCATGCATGACCAAGGAGGTTGTGGCGACAAAGGGCCAGGTTTACTCTGGAGTTAAGTACGGTGCATCTGGAAATAGATTCGCAGGTAGCAGGAGCCAGATGAGGATTATGAAAACCCAGACTCCCGAGCAGCCATCGCTCTGCAACGAGGACTGCATTGAATCTGAGTTTAAGGGAATGGTCGATAAGTCGTTTGGATTACTTATCGTTTGGTCTGGGATTGCTGGGCTTTCGGCCTACAGAATGTTTTCCTATGGCTTTACTACGCCATACCAGGGCACGTGCGAGGACAACGAGGTTCAGCCCAACCTACTTACGCCCGATGGATGCGGATCAAAGAGTTTCTTCGACACGGATAAGCCCATATCAGAATACACGGCGACTTCTACATTTTCTCAAGTTAGCACGGTTACCGGACAGCAGGTGTCGTACACGGCCACGCGCAAATCATGGACTAGCCAAGAGGACGCGAACCGTAATGCCGACATCGCGGCACGCAATTACGTTTACCAGGAGATCGGACTCTTTTGAAATCGAGTAGCAGCACATCTTTCAAAAAGCTTTCTCCCTATGCGCCAAGGGTAGTATCGCTTAACTACGTAGCTTTCCCGATAGACAATAACGCATTGATTGGAAGCGTTCCTCCTGACGGAACAGTTTCAATTCTTTGCAGAAACAGGGCTGGAACCGCTACGCTATGTGGATTTTCTGAATTTACGACGCCAAGCACTCCGCCAAAGAAGTACAAAACAAATACCAATTCGGGAAAGATTCTTATTTGTATTCACGGAGAACCGGACTGCACCGTAGCTATCGGAACAACAGATTCCTACGACTACGACAACGCTGAAACATGGCAGTACGATGTATCTAACTGTACTGTAAACACATCACATTACACTCATTACGTTATAGATGGGCCAGACTTAACTTGCGTCTGGAGTAACACTGGAACCCCGCACGTAGAGGTCAATGGAGTCGGTGCGATTGGAGATCCGGAAGAGATTCATCCCGGCTACACTATATTTAGAAGCCCTACGGTATATAATTACGTTCCAAATACTTCTTATTGTCAGCAAATATTCCCATATAATTTAAGTTTTTCCGGAGAACAATTTCAAACCCTAAGCAATGAGGACACGGAAGAAGACGCAATCGAAAGAGTTTTTCCAGATCCCGACTCAGGCTGGTCTGCATTTCAGTCTCCAGAGGGTGAAGGTTGTTGCACTACGTCTAGGCAGCTTAGGGCACCTGATAGTTTTAGCCTAAGTTTTAGGCAGGTTGAGTTTAAAGTAGATGGTGAGGGATGGGCGTTTAACCCAACCATCAACGTTGTGGTCTATCGCAGGCTTATAGGCAGTGTTGATTGGGAAAACTGGCAGACACTGACATACACACCTACAGTAGTTGGTGGAGGCTTTTCTTTCATTGATTCGGTTCCTGAGTTGGTCGGTTACGAAACCTATGTATCTGCACCAGGAACATGTGCTCCTTTGTGAAAAGCCATGCGACTAAAACCCTCAAAAGTTGTGTTTCACACAAGCTCTAAAAATATTGGGCTAGGTGATGCTGTTGAAGCTATTGCTAAACCCATAGCCCGCACCATAGACGCATTGATCGGATCTAAAATTCAGGAATGCGGAGCCTGTCAAAAGAGAAAAGACTCTCTTAACAAGGTAATGCCTAATATCTCAAATCCTTTCTCAAAATAAGGTTGAGAAAATAACCTAAGTGCCCCAAACAACATAGTCAATGGCCACAGTGATCCCAGTTTCTTTTCGAGTTGCGCCGTTTCCTGATAACGCTGATTACACGCCGCAGGAGTTTGCCGATGCGCTAGTGGCCAGACTTTCGATAGAATCACCGACCACGATCTCTTTCTTCGTTTCGGGACCAACCGCACCCACAAGCAACGTAGGCCCGTGGCTTAAGAATGGAGTTACTTGGTACGTTTGGGATACACCAACGGCTTCATATGTTCCTCAGGTAATTGAGAGCCAGAGCCTAAGATACATATTTCAGAACGGAGCACCGGATCACAATTTTTACACATTTTGGGGAAGTCTTAACGGAACCGGAAAGGCTCAGTCTATCCAATACTTTTGGAACGGAGATTGGCACGATGTTTACGAGGACACGTTTGCCCTGTACACAAAGACCGTGGACATGAACACGGCAATAGATAACAAGATTGCAACTGCGCTGGTTCCGTACTCTACGACGATTCAGATGAACACGGCCATTCAGGCGGCTGTTCAAGGAGTAGCCTTCGGTAAGGGCGCGTTCCAGGTTGTCATGGGGTCATCTCAACATCAGGCTATTGCTGTTTCTGATAGCGGCACGATTACGCCTATCTTCAACGTGGTCACAGCAGATCCAGACGGCTGCTTCTCCGGCAGCAAATATACCTGCCCAGCCAACGGCTACTACATCTTCAACGTCATCCTTCAGGTAAATGCAGATGACTCGAACACAACTGACCTTGGAACTATCTGCAATATCCTTAAAAACGCTGGGGTAGGAATTGCTGGAAATGTACTCCAATCTCAAGCCGATCCATCGGCAGCAATGGCCCAAGCGGTAACGGTGGGGCCCGTTCTCATGAATATTGGAGACCAAGTTTACGTTACCCTGGATTACACGATCACGGTAACGGCCCCGTCTGGCATCTTGGTTGGTGGCGGCGGTCCTGCCGGAGCACAGTTTAGCGGGCTAATGGTTCGAAGCGCATGATCAAGTCCTATCAAGTTTTCGATAATTTCTTAGACACGTCTGTCCTAGATATGCCAAGCTTGGTGCGCGACTCGGCTATTCATGCGGGCTTTGGAAACTGGATTCCAGGTAAAGACGAAACCTCGGCCAGCCTAGACGGCATGGGCTTTGGCGGAAATCACGCGATTCTCACAAAAGCGCTAATGAACGCTACGGGAGTTATCGCTGTTCCCAACCTGACACATTTTCGGCTAACGACGAAGCACACAGAGCGCGCCACGATTCACTCAGACGCACACGCGGCACCCTACACCTGCATAGCCTACCTTACGCAGAATAAAAATCAAGGGGCTACGGCATTCTGGAAGCACAAAGAAACTGGTCTAACTGCCCTTCCTGCTAATCTAAATCAAGAGACAGCTGCAATGCTCCGCGATGACATGGCGAAAAGCAGCATGGAAGACTGGGAAATTACCGACATCGTTAAGGGCGAGTATAACCGAGCGCTAGTTTTTAATGCACCGCTTTTTCACTGCCGATATCCAATGGAAGATCCGGGCACAGACCTTGAATCGGGTCGTTTAGTCTGGATTTGCCACTACTTCAACCTACAGGAGATGAAATGAGCGCCATAGAACTCACCGACTCCGAGAAGATCATGCGAGCGGTTAACTCCTCAAAGATCAACCGCCTAGAGGCATTGATGCAGGCAGGCTATCCTCCAGTCTACCCAGAGGTCACGCACCACTTCACCAAAGGCGACGGTGTAAACGGGAAGATGTACGTTAGATCAATCCTAATGAAAAGGGGTATCTGCGTTACTTCTAAGATTCACACGTGGGAACATCCCTTCTTTGTTATGACTGGGTCTATGACCTGGTTCAATGAAGTCGAGGGCATGGACGAAGCTGTTCACATTCAGGCTCCTTACTTCGGCATAACTAAACCTGGAACGCGCCGCGCCATTCTAATTCATGAGGACGTGATTATGACCGCTTGCTATGCTACCGATCTAGAAGATGTGGCGGAGATTGAGCGGACAATAATCTATCCACACGAAGTTCCGCCTAACACTTTTGAACTGACACAATGAAACGATTTAAACAGGCGCATCAGAAACATACGGAAGAGATTGTTTCTAGTTATAGTTTGCAACAGCAACAAGTATGGGTCGCTGCAGGGGTAGCTGTAGTCGGAATAGCCGCAGGGACGGTGTCACAAGCGGACGCTAGCCGCAAGGCGCAGCACGCGGCACAAGACGCAGCTAAGGCTGGGAAGGTTGACGTGAACGCCGTAGGGCAACAGGCAACAGATCAAGCGCTACAGAACTACAAGACCTCACGGGCACTAGAACAGCAGTACACGCCAGAAGTTGCTAATCTTAGAACTAACTCGGTTCAGGATTTATTGGCCGCGCTTGGGCCAAATCAGTACAATCAGAGAGCGGGTCAGATCCTCATGAACCAGGGGAATGCGCAGAACTTTACTGCCGCGACTCCAGAAGGTTTACAGGCCGCAGCAAACGCCGCGCAAGCTAATCTCGCTTCGGGTAATACTCTGCCAACAGCAAGACTCTCTACGGAGATGAGTAATTTGGCAACGCGAAATGCGCTAGCTAATGCGGGAAACACTGCTCCTGGGTCTCTCTCTTTGGGCCGCGATTTGACGGCGCGTGATCTTGGACTAACGAGTCTTCAACTCGGTCAGCAAGCGCAGCAGAACTTGCTTAACCAGATCAATAGCGCGGCGAGCACGGGACAGGCGTTAGGTAACTTTAATCTCGCTAACAATCAACAGCAGATTGGGCAGAGTCAATTCGCACAACAGAACGCACTCCAGCAAGCAGCAGCGTTACAAGCCCTGAGTGCTGGAGACTTTGCAAAGTATCTGAGTGCGGCCCAGTTTGGTCAAAGCATCCAGTCGCCTATTGTCGGACTTGATCCCAGTGCCGTAGCTAACCTGAGTGTCGGCAATTCTAATTTGGCGGCGAACGCCGGGCAGCAATCGGCAGCATTCAAAGCTCAGCAGGGAAATAACTACGCTCAACTCTTAGGTCAACTTGGCGGCGTTGGAGCTGGTGCTATTTCAAGCTACAATAAGCAGCAAAGTAGCTATCCATCGTATAATGCTGGTGGATCTTCAACCGGCACGGCATATGATTTTACAAATAAGTCAGATTAAAAATAAATAACATGGCTAGCACGAGTGGCTTCGGCGTCCAAGTGATGCCAAATATTCAATTCGCTGATGGAGCGCAATTGGCTGGGCGTGGACCAGGCGAGGCTATTGCTGGGTTTAATTCTGGCATTGGAGCCGTAAACGCCATTCAGAATACGCGGCAGAAAGCTATTCTTGCGCCAATTGAGCAGGAAGCTGCGAGGGCACGTTTGGCACAAATCCAGGCCGAAACTGAATTGGCTCAGGCCCAAGCACCATATCGTGCCGCATTGGCTAGGATTGAAACGGCCAAAGCGAGCCAACCGTTCAGGACAAAGCAGGGAGAATCTATTGTTCAGGTTCCTAGGCTGGACGCGAACGGACAACCGACGGGACAGTATGATCAAGTAATTCAGGAAAGCGGTGTGCAATACGATCCAGTTACGGGTACAAGCAGTCCATACACGGCAAACATGAAGCCGCTGGTTACGGCTGAAACGGCTGCGCTAAATAATTCCCTTATAGGTTCTCGACAATCTACTGCGGAATATCAGCAAGACCAAGCTGCTGCGAGAGCCGAGGCTAACAGAATTGCTGCGCTTAACGCTCAGACCAATCAGGATCGGGCTAAGGCTCAGGCTGACTTGTATGCTCAGAGAATCAACCATTACAAGGCCCTTGAGGCGCAAGGTAAGGTTCAGATCTTTCAGACAGTAGACGCCAATGGCAATTTGGTTCTAAATCCTGTAGACGTTAAAACGCGGCAGGCGCTCCCTCCTATCAGTCTGAACGCTAAACCGAATCGTTCGGTTGATCCGTTTGCGGCAATGATGTCAGGAGATGGTAAGGTGGGTGCCGTTAAGCCAAAGAGTGAGAGTATGGCAACAGCAGCCACGAATTGGGTGAAGAATAAGATCAATTCATTCACTTCGCCGTCTCCCGCTGCGGATCAACCAGTGACTACGCTTCCCATAATTCCGGCTGGTTCCGTTGGCCAAGCACCACCAAACCCTGGACCTCCAGACATTCCAGATGACAGTGAGATCGATAATCTCCTCGGGTTTAATCCGACTCCAGTAGCTCAGCCTAATGCAGCTCCCGTGTCGCCCTACAAAATTCGTGTGGTTAAACCCTAATGCCTACTTATGAGGTAACAGGTCCCTCCGGTACGGTCATTGAAATGGAGGGAGCTAATCCGCCCAGCCAAGCGGATATTGATGCCGCGTTTGCGAGTATCCAACAAACAGCTTCGCCTGCGGCACCGACTTCGTCTGGTGGTGCTGATTTGGCGAGGATGGCAAGTGCTGCTTATAACGCGCCTGCTCCTAATATCGGAGCAAATCTAAACCTCCGTGATGCTCGTGCAGCAGGAGGACAGACCTTAAGCTTATCTCAGGCTAGCCCAATTGCTCGTGAACGTGCGTATGATGTCCTTGGCGGGATTACTGGTCAAGGCGGATCTGAAGCCGCGCAGTTCACTAAGGAGTTTAGGGCAGCGCCAGTAGGCCAAGCGTTTCAAGACCGAGATCTAGGCGCTATCGTTAAGACTGGCGACAATACTTTTAGGCGTGTTGGCCAAGCTCCGCAGCGTGAACAAACGGAAGGGGATATTTCTACCCAACTTTTAAATCAGGTATCCAACGCAGATATCGGTGGCGCTCTTAGTACGCTTCAACCCGGATTTAACCGAGCTGGTAATCTGGCTGTCCGTAGCGGTGGATTGGTTGCGTCAACGCTTGCTCCAGAGCTTAGACTCCCAGGGCTTATTCTTGGATCTACGGGTGAACTAGCGGGCCAAGCAATCGACGCTGAAAGCGCGGGGCAAGATCCACTCAATTGGCGTAACTACAGTTTACCAGGTATAGTTGGTGCTGGTTTAGTGAGTACAGTTGGATCTGGCGCTACGGCTCCTACGCTTAGGCAGGCGGCAGCACAAGGCCTCCTTGAGGGTGGTGCGCTAGAGGCTCCGTATCAACTATCGAGTTTAACGGCTGGACCAACGCAGCCTGAAATTGATCCTAATACGGGACTACCTATTGGCGCGGCTAAATACGAAGGAAACGCTACGGATCTACTACCTACGCTAGCCATGGGCCTAGGTGCTCGTGGAGGTCACGCTATTGCGAACGCTATTTCAGATCTAAGAAATCCTCGTTTGCCGCAAATTGAGTCTGCTCCAGCTAGCTACACGGACCAAGGAATAATCAATGCTCAGGCGGCGCGGCAAGCTGAAGGCAACGCGGCACTTGCTGACGCATTTCAAGGCGAACAACGAGCGCTACAGGGCATAGATACAGGCTATCAGAATGCCGTAGAGCTACAGGCTCCAGTCCAAGCGCAGAACGTTCTTGATGCCGCCGAAGCACAAGGAGCAGTTAACGCACAGAGACAGGGTGCGATTCTGGATAACCCGGCTACGCCGCAAAGCGCTCAAGCACTTCGAGAGCAATTAGCACTTGAACAGCAAGCGGCTGATCGTGCAGTGCAGCAGCAGAATATTTTGAGACAGGCGTCTGGCCTGGATTTACAGGAAGCAATGCGGGCTAATCAGATTCAGCCTAGCACGCTTACGCCGATTGAAACCTCTCCTCAAGAACTGGCAGCTAGGCAGATTAGAGAACTGGACGCTCAACGGGCTACCGCGCTTCCGTTAAACGCTGAGCTTTCATCTCAGGCCAATAGGATGAACGAGCAATACGGGCGGGCGCTTCCTATTGCTCTTCCGACAATTGCTGGCGTAGGTGTTGGTGGTGCTATTGGATCAACGCAAGGCGATACGCCACAAGAGCGATTTCAAAATACAGTTCTTGGTGCTGTTGGTGGTGGTCTGCTTGGCGCGGGCGGAACGGCTGCTGCTCGGCTAGCTCAACCAGAGCTTAATGCTGGCGAACAGGTATTGGCTAAAGCGGCTAAGCCACCGAGTCTAGCCAACATTGTAGCTGAAACTGCTTCTCACGTCGAAGGAAGTCCTGCTAGTACGCAGGCCGCAGCTAATGCGCTCACTCAGACTCCAAAACTACCTACGATCTCAGAGGCTACCGCGCAGCAATCGGCATTGGTTCAAGGTCTTAAGGAGATGGGGTATAGCGATAACGACATTGTCGATATAAAACGTAACAACACACCTGAAAAAATCAGTGAAACCATTAATCGTAACCCTAGTAACACTAGGGTCGCAATATTGAACGAAGAGGGGAATGTTGTTGGTCAAAGCGAAGACCTATTCCAAAAAATTAAGGCATATAAAAGCGCGTATCCGTCCGAGATGACTGGAGAAGAATTTAATCGTCTACGTCAACAAGATCAAATTGGAGGAAATCAAAATGCCATTCAAAAGCAAAGCGCAACAAGCGAAGTGTTACGCCCTGAAAGCACAGGGGAAAGCGGGAAATTGGAACTGCCTAGCGTGGAGTCACGAAACGCCCAATCAGAAATCGTTGCCGGAACACAAGCCCTCGACCAAGCAATCCAAAACATCGAACAAGCACCGCCGCTAAAGCCGCTGCCCGAAGACACAGAGTTTCTGTATGAGCAAAAGTATGACACCAAGTCAGGGCCAAAGTCCGAGCGGTATTACCAGGTTGACCGAACGCCCGACAATCCAAGAGGAAGAACTGTTGATGAAGCAACCCTGCGCTCGGAGGGGTACGATACTTCTGGACTCCCAGGACCCGAAGAGAATCCAGCAAATTCTGGATCTTCTCAATTCTCGGGTGCTATTGGAGCTGGCGGAACTCAAGGCGCAGTCACAGGAAAAGCGTTAGGCATACTTGCCGGTGGCGCTACCGGCGGCACGCTTGGCTTTCTTGGGTCCAACGAGAAAGACGATAAGCTAGTCCACGCTGTAGCCGGGGCAATCATTGGCGGAATCGGCGCTGCTGCTTTGATGAAAGGGGCGGACGCCATAACCAGGGCCAAGGTTGGGCAAGAACTAGATGTTCTGCGCCGCAACATAATCAATGAGAATATCCCGCGCTTAAGGAACGCATCGGAAGAATCCGCTAATGCTGTGTTTCGTTATGCCAATGCGCCACAGGCGGCCGAGGACGTAGCGAAAGACATGCAGGCTAGGGTGCTTGGAAGTCAGTATAAAAGCCCGGAGTTCTCAAAGAGGCTAGGTTCTGTTTGGGTCGAAGAACAGCAGAGGGGGCTAAAAAATAGTTTGGAGGAGGCCGCAAACAACGCGTCCACTCCAGAGGAAGCTGCGCAGCTACGCAAGCAGGCATCTAAAGTAGTAAGCACAATTGGGCGTGAAAGCGTATTCAAGAATGAGGCCGAATTTCAGGCCGCGTTAAATGATCCACAGATCAAACAGGCCAACGAGATTTTTAAGCAGACCGTTCAGCCCGCAGCCGAGGCGCGTCATTTGCTCACGGGCGGATTTGATTCCAGAGAAGAGTATGAGGCCGCGATTCAAGAAGCGCTAAAAAACGGAGATCCACTTCCAACTGTAAAGCTTGCTGCCCCAGGACCAAATACTGGAGTTTTCATAAACCAGCAGCCAATATTTGAAGAGGCTAAAGAAGTTACTGGCGGATCATCGCCAAAGGGCAACCTCCGAAATCCGCTTCAGCGCCGGTCTGCATTTTCTAAAGTTCGTAAGGGCACCGCAGAAGAGTACAACATTGACGCCAATAGCCTGATTGATCGGATGGTCAAAGGTAACTATGAGGATGCTGCTAAGCGGAACATGTATACACAGCTTGAAAAAGACGGGCTGGGTGTAGCGTTACCTCCCGGAGAGAGACCAGCCGACTTAGATACTGGCCGTTACGGTGGATCTATCCCTATTGAGCAACGTGGATCTGGGAGTGAGAATATCCAATTTTGGCCAGATAAATCTATTGAAAGAGAGCTACGCACAGCTCTGAACACGGATGGACCGTTGAGCAAAGCAGGGATAGCTCATCAATTGCGCGGAGCAATGAACCTGATTCAGATGCGCGGTCTAACCGATCCGGTTGTGCACGGGGCCAACATTATTGCTGGTATCGCGTCTGCTCCCGGTGGAGAAAACTTCCTTACTCAAGTGTTTAGGGGCATGCCGATAGCATCCTCGTTCGATGCTCTTGGAAAAGTGGGGATGAAGGTTGTTGACCTTATCAAGGACACCCCAGAAATCCGGTCGCAAATTGCCAATCTTTCTGAAATCGGAAGCATTAGGCCGGTCTACGAAGGGGACACAAATCGTATCAGTCGATTCCTCCACACGGTAGACAAAGCCGGTAGGTTGGCCTTAGATGATCTGTATCAGACCTTGGTTGATCGTGGATTGGTCCAAGAGTCAGAAGCTGGTAGGCGCGACTTTGCCAATAGGATTGGTCAGTACAATAGCCGTTTGCTTGGCAAGTATGACGCTATCCTAAAGGAGTCTGGATTATCGCCGTTCCTGGTTGCTGGTAAAAACTTCAATTCTATTGGCCTTAAACAAGTCGGAGCACTTGGCGGGCTATCCACTGGAGGAGTGAAGGCTGCGTCCAAAGCAGCAAGCTTGCAGCTTAGGGCAGCACAGACAATCGGAGCCTACAGCACACTTGTCGCCATTCCAGCGGTGATTAACTATCTGGCCTGGGGAGATCCGGGCGGACCAGAAGGAACCCCACTTGGTAAGATTGCACTAAATGAAAGTGACGATGGAAAGCGCTACTACTTTGATCCTGCACAGCTCACACTTCTTCGGCGCGGACTTCGCAGTACAGGCCTGCAAGCGGTCCTAACCGGCGCACAAACTGGCGACAATCTAAACAACGTAGGTGGTCAAGCATGGCGAGACGTAAGAAACGCGCTCATTCACCCATACGCTGGTCCAGTCCCAACCGCTGCAGTCACCGCTTTAACGGGATATAACCCAACATTCCATCGCGTAGCGGAGACCGTAACCCCTATTGGTCAAAGCCCAGACACGCTAAGGCAGCTTGGAGCTAATGCGAGTGCCGCGTTTAGAAACCTAAATCCGGTTCAAGGAGCCTTCGCGGAATCAGCTACGCCTAAAGCTGGAGAAGAGGCGTTTGGCCCAGGAGAATCAATTCTACCTGGAGTCGGAAACATGCTCATGGATCTTGCTGGCGCTGGTGGTCTGCGTAGGGCGACACCGCTGAGTGAAGATACGGGCGCGCTTCACGAGGCTCAAGACGAACGCTTCGAGGCCAACAGAAACCGCAAGAAGCTTATCGAGTCAATTATCGCAGGAAGCACAGACGCCAATGGCCAACTGGATCTGTCTCAGGTTCGGGCGCACATTCAAATGCCAGAGATTCAACAGGCGATCCGAGAGAACCCACTGCAAGCCCAGCTTCTCAAGAACGAGATTCGTACCGCAGTTAAACAAAAACTCCAAGGCCAACAGAAGTCAGACGTTGAAAGTAAGTTCAATGTCGCTGAAGGAGAACGTGCCCAGTTTTACCTGAACCGAATCTCGAATCTTTCGCCAGAAGAAGCGCAACAGTACCTGCGAGATCAGAAGGCAAAAGGATATTTGACTAGGAAGGTCTTGCAACAAATGAATTATTTACGATCGAGACAACCCGCTGGTGTTCCGTGAAGGTTTGATCGTTCGTTCAGATTAGTTTATTGCTTGACTCTGATTGCGCAATCGAAATGATTCGCGTCAATGAGTACAGCATTATTGACGATTAAGCAAATTAAGGAGATGCCAGCAATGGTGATTCCGGGTGTTCAAGGAACACTTGTTGAAGTAAAGGAGCACAAGCAGGTGCAAGGTGCTAAGGGGCCTACCACAGTACAAAGCTTCAAAATCCAGGAAGGAAATGACTGGCTGTTTGGAGACGCCTGGGGCATGCAGGACTTATCGCCGTGGCGCGGGCAGCACGTTATCTTCGTCTCCAATAAGACGGGGAACAACAAGATCGCTGGGGTACAGATTAAGGAGAAGCCGAGCCAGGATGGATCCAAGACGTACAAGAATCTGAGCATATCTGGCGTGGCCACGCTGCACGACAAAGATACCTACGAATCCAGCAAGGGCGTTCCAGCTCCGCAACAGCAGGCTCCGGTCGCGGCACCACCACAAGCTCAGCAGCAAGCGCCGTTCGTGCCTAAGCCTGCGATAAAGCAACCGCCGCAGAAAGATATGCCATTGATGACCTACGCACAGGCGTTTCCTAATTCAGTTAACGGTCAGACTGTGGGTATGAGCGTTAAGGCGGCAATTGATATTCTGATTGCATCTGGAGCCGTTAAAGACGGTAAGTTTGCTGACGATGCTTTGTTCGATGCCGTTCACCGCTTAGCTTCTGGGATCATTGGCGTTTCCCAACGACTGGAGCGCGGACACCTTTGGTCACCTGACCCGTCGCCAAGTCCCGCCTACACGCAAGCAGACACAGCAGGCATTGAATCCTTTGAGCGCGCTATTCCACAGCCGCGATCTAAACCGACTCCCGGGCCTGGCGGCTCAGCCTTCCAAGCTAGCCAAGACGACGGAGAGGACGTGCCATTCTGATGTATATGGAAAACGAAGAAACCCAAGAAATTATTAAAGAGATAAACGCTTTGATGAAAGCTCAATCAAGAGAAACCGCCAAGCTTATTTTGTGGCTAGTGACAATAAGCTCCCTGCTTGGCGGATTGGCAGGGGCTTTAGTCGTAGCCCTTTTAAAGAAATGAACGCCGATCAATCCAACTTAGGTAAACTTACGAAGGTAAAGAACAAGCGGCCACGTGGCAACGAACAGAAGGAATATCTGGCCACGAAACTAGAATTCCCCGAGCACGGTGTACAGGACCTAATGTTTCGCCCGGACGAACTTATACGCCCCCTTAAGCGAGCGCTTAGACAGAAAGACGATTTACCAGCTAGCAACTCAAACTAAAAACCTATGAGCCATTGGTACAAACCGAATCCAGATGGAACAATAACTACGCATCACGATTCAGATTTGCGTGATGCTCGAAAGATGGGGCTTTACTGCTCAATCACTACGATAGAAAAAGCAATTCGAGTAAACCCTGGACTTACCAGGTGGATGGAGGGGGAGATCATTAAGGCAACCATCGCTTATCCAAAGATGGAGTGGGAGGACCTCAAGGCTTACGTAGATCGAATTAAGAAAGCGTCTGGAAAGATTGCCGAGACTGCCGCCGATTTTGGTACGAGATTGCATGATGCGCTCCAGCATTTTCCTCAGTATCCAATGGACCTCCAGATTATCCCATACTTTGAAAAATATGCTGCTTGGCATGACGCTAACATCGTAGAGATTATTGGATCTGAGCTCGTGCTAGCCAATGATCAGATAGCGGTAGCTGGAACCCTAGATAAAGTTGTCAGGCACAAGACACACGGACTCCTGGTCATCGACTACAAATCTCAGGACGTAAAAGCCAAACCGGCTTTCTATTCAAGTTGGGCAAGACAATTAAGTTTCTATGCCAAAACATGGGCCAAGAAGAACTGCTGCGAAACGCCTAGGCTTATGTCGCTAATCGTCGATAGCAACGAACCAAAGGCTCCAATAGCTCAGCTATGGTCGGATGAGGATGCCGAGAAAGCATGGAAGGAGACTGTTGCTCATGCTTGGCTGTGGGCTGCTGAGCGCGACTTTTGGGCAAACGGACCGTGGGAGATCGCGGATGTGCTCAACGAAACAGCGGACTTTCAAAACGACATACCTGTATGAATCGGCGCAAACGAATAGCCACGAACCGCACGGAGTTCAGCCGGTACGTTGACGACAATCCTACCTGCATCCCAGAATGGGAGGAACTTCGATTGGCGTACTTCGGTAAGAAACATGGGCAGAGACCAGCATTCGGGTTTTACATTCGCTCGTACTACGCGGATAAGTTTCTGATCAAGTACGATAGTTGGTGGTTAAACCATCCTGAGCTCTGGAGCGGAGGAGTAAATCAAGATATCTTAGCCAATGCACACACAACCCGTTCAGTCGCGTGAACCAGGGGAACCCAAGATCTATACTCCATACTCGAATCCTTTGACGTGGAACATAGAATCAAGCTCGTCTGCGCATGAATCTCATATGGTTGATCTTGGCGCATATGGATGTCGAGGGGAGTGCTCTTGCATATATTGGCGAACAACTGTTGGGCCGAAAGTGAAGAAGGGTCAGTGGGTTACATGTAAGCATATTAATTTGGCTAAAATGCGAATGACGGATTGGGTTATAAGGGAGTTTGCCAAGCGAGACACAAACACTAAATCTGAACACCTGTGAAACGATCGCCACTAAATAGAAGCACAAAGCCACTTAAGCGGACGCAGCTAAAGCGCGTGTCCAAACATATGTCTGCCGCGCTAAAGGAATACTATGCGCTACGTAAGGACTACCTGGCAGAGCATCCATTTTGTGAGTGCCAGTGGGCACTTCTCGACGATTCGTCATTCGTAGTATCTGGGGATCCATGCCAAGAAGCTTCCAGTGAGATTCACCACATGAAACGAAGGGGAAAATACCTCAACGATACCTATACCTGGATGGCTGTTTGCCGCGACCATCACACTGCAATAGAAAGACACGCAACCGCCGCACGAAAAGTCGGACTTATTTTAACATGATTCAACCAATTCAACCAATCAATATCGTTACAAAGAAAACGCTGCGTGAGACAGTCCGCGCACAGAAAGCGGCCATCCAAAAGCTAGAGGGAAACCTGCGCATTCTCCTAGTTATGATCGAAGCAGTGCGCTCAGAGTACAACTTATCGCAAGAGAAGGTTGAGGAGATCACCAGCAAGTTCATCAACGCTCACGTAGAACGAGACGCCGAAGGAAAGATAGACATGTCGGAGTTTTTGGGCGCGGCTGACGGCATGAAGGAACAGTTGATTAAGCTCAAAGAAACCATTGCGAACGGAGAGATACCACCTATCGTTAAACCTGAACAAAAACCAGAATGAAGACCGCCGACAATCTTAAGAGGGCATTGGAATATTGCGAAAAGCAAATGCGGTGTATTTGGGGTGACGATACGCTATCCCGCGATTATCAGGAAATACATAGACAATGGGCAATTGAAACAGCTAAGAAAGCTATTACCGAATACGAAGCAGATAAGACAATGCTGGAGACAAAACCATGAGCATGACGCTAGGCCAACAGCAAGCAATGGTAGAAGCGATGGAACAGCTAGAGAAACATCTAGCGCACGCCACCATGTCTCACCGAGTCTGCATGGTAATGGCTGAAGCACTACGCCAAAAGCTATGCATGTCCCGGTTAGAGGTAGAGAAACTAATGGACGAGTTTGCTCGTGAAAACGCGGTAAGCATACGCGAGGAGTTATCGCTAGAGTACAAGGACGGAGTGTTTACGCCCGCTGGCGTGAGTGCGCCGATTGATCCAGAAAGGAACTAAGATGAGCGAAGAGTGGTACGACATTCCTGGTAGGGATGGTTATAAAATAACCCGCACTGGATTGGTTAAGCGCATGGCGTTTGAAACGCGGCATAGATCCGGTGGTGTGTGCAGAATAAAAGAACGCATTCTTAGAATGAACCTCGATACTAACGGGTATCCCTATTACTCCATGATGGGAACAACGGTGAATGTTCATAGGCTTCTAGCGATCACATTTATCCCAAATCCTGAAGAGTTAGAGCAGGTCAATCACAAGAACGGAATCAAGACAGATATTGATCTAGATAACCTTGAGTGGTGTACACCCACACAAAACCTCCAGCATAGGTGTTGGGTACTCGGTCATAACCTTGGAGAGAAATGCCCGATGGCTAAGTTCAATACCAGTGAAGTTTTAGAAATGAGAAATGCGTGGGCGAACGGGGAATCTCAAGTGTCCATTGCTAAGCGCTACAACACCTACCAGTCTACCGTACAGAAGATCGTTAATCGCATTTCCTGGGCACACGTCGCATGAATTTGGAACAAGTAAGCCTGGTTCATGATGCCTTAGCCGAAGGGGATTGGATAGCTGCCGCATGTCTTGCACTACGTGCGGACGAGGTTGACGTGGTGGTTACCGAAAAGAAGGAAGCCGAGCTTGTGATTAGGACACTTCTCCAGAACCTACTGGATTCCGATGATTATCTCGTAGCCGCTGGTTTGCTCTGGAGTAGAACGCAGTTTGACCCGCGACCGAGCGTAACACAGGACATATTCAAAGCCATTCATGAGAACAATCGACTTCTCATTATGGCTGGATCTTCGCTATCTAAGACCTATTCCGCTGGTGTCTACCTAACTTTGGATTTCTTGCGAGACCCGCTGTACACCAATATTAAGCTCGTTTCGGCGAACGAGGACAACCTAAGAAAGAACCTTCACTCCCACATTTCGGCGCTATTTAAGACTATGGCAATACCTATGACGCATGAACTTATCGTGCGCGATTCAGATCTCACAATTAGCGTTAAAGGGTGGATAGCAGAGATGGGTATTTCAGGCATTGCGATTAAGCAGGGTGTCATTTCTTCTGGTGGACTACGTGGACATAAGCCCAAGCCCCTTAGGAAGTTAGAGCATAAACGATTCGGTATGTCCTCGCGGGTAAGGATACTCATCGACGAAGCTCAGGATTCCCCGGCTGCTGCGTTCGGTGACCTTCAAACCTCGGAAGCATCCATGGATGGGCTTGATCTAATCAAGATCATTTCCTGTTTTAACCCAGTGGATTTATCCAAGAAGGTTGTGGAAATGGCGGAGCCGATTGAGGGATGGCATCCAGAACAACTGGAGACGCTGCACTACTACCAGGCTAAATCGGGGTATCAGGTGCTTAGATTGGATGCCGCGAGATTCGAGAACGTAGTTCAGAGAAAAGTGGTCTATCCAAATTTCTTCACGTACCAAGCCTACCTAGGCTTCATGCGCGGAGGGGACAACAGCGCGGCCTACTACGTGGCTAGAGGATTTCCCCCCATGAAGGATAGCGCCAATACAGTAATTCCTCCCGAGTGGCTACAAACACAAAGAGGAGAAGCAGTCTACGTGTCTGCGGTAAAGAACCTGCTCTCGGCTGACTTAGCATTTCAAGGAAGAGACAAAGCGGTGATGGTTCTGGCGCGATGGGGCCTAGCTGCTGGCTGGCGTAAAGAGCGCGGAGAAATGGTGTTCTTTGAGGACAGGCTTAACCCTGGAGAGCGGAAGGCTAGACACGTACTGACGATAGATCAAGTTTTCATCCTACCAAAAAGTGACGACACAGTAACCATGACTCAGGAACTTATGGGCCGCGCTAAGCAACTCATGGTTGATCCTGAAAACGTCTGCCTTGATATGACCGGAAACGCTCTAGGTGTTTGGTCCCACACTACGAAGTTCTGGGGCAATGTACTCGGTATTAATTGGGGCGAGAAAGCTACGGAGCTCAGAGTTTTGTCTGACGACATGGGAACGGCGAACGACGTCTACGACAACTTGCCCACAGAGCTATGGTTTTCGTTTAAGCGCTGGCTAGACCCGCGAGTTTGCGGCATACTGATCAATCCGATTATACCGACTACGCCGCTATACCGGCAGCTTAGCTCTCGGCGTTACTCTACGGTCAAGGATCACAAGAGCCGTGTAGAGTCCAAGGACAATTACCGTGCTCGTAATGGTGGAATTTCACCAGATGAGGCGGACGCATTTATAATGCTTCCGCATCTCATAAGGAGTCGATTCCCAACCATCCCCGGAATGATGGAAGCTTCAAGTAAAAAGCTACCGACCGGAAACGAAACCGACAGCAATACGGTCTCCCATAAAACGCTCGATCAGCCAGACTATTTATTCGATGAGAATGACCAGCACGCTCAGGATACACTAGACTACGTAGAATAAAATGACACCAGAAAAACAAGCTTGGTTAGACCTTAACCGTAGGTGCTCGGACAAGAACTGGCCTAGGTATAAAGACTGGGGTGGGCGCGGAATCTCAGTGTATCCTCGCTGGGTTTACGACTATGAGGATTTTCTTGCTCACGTTGGATTTAGGCCGAGTCCAGAGCACAGCATAGACAGGATTTCGAATGATGGAAATTATGTGCCTGGAAACGTAAAGTGGTCTACCAGAAAAGAGCAGCGGGCGAACAGGCGTGAATCTAATTTTAAGACTGGAACGTATTTCTACGAGAACGTTAAAGGTTCATTTAGTGGCGTGTGTAAAAGCGTAGGAGTGTGCGCCGTTTCAGTTAAGCGAAGGATGCGGCTATTTGGGTGGACGTTTTCTCAGGCCATATTTTATTTCGTCCAAAAGAAAAGCTGGTAGCCGTGATTAAGCTAAGACGAGATTATCCAAAGGCCCCACCGGGTGGATGGAACTACCAAGACCCTTCCGGTGTTGTGATAACTAGCTCAAGCCTCGATGGTCTTTTAGAGGAGATCTCCAGCTTCAGGCTTAAAAACTCTTTGCCGCCGGGAAGGCCAGAGTATGAGCTTACCCTTTATTTCGTGGAACGGTATCCCGATTTCGTGGAACGCACGGATAAGCCTATCGATGAACCAACTAAGACCATCGAAGATCGATTAACCGATTTTACTAATAAGCTCTGGAGATCTCCGCCAGGTAAGCTTATCCCGCTCAAGCTGGCAATCAAGCGCATTGAAACCTGTATGGCTTGCCCGCACAGGAGAGACTGGAGCTCTAGCAACGACGACCAGGACAAAGAAATTGTGCGTAAGCTAGTGATCCTGAGCCAAGGTGGTTACCGCGCAGAGCTTGGGTATTGTGCCGCGTTTCGCGCTCACCCTGGGCTGCTCGTACTTATCAAAGAGCCTGACGTTAGAAATCCCCCCATGGAGTGTTGGGTGTCCCGGCCTGATAGCCTCGTTGACGAATAGGTGATACGCTTGGCCGCATTATGGTCGAAAGTTTAATCGCTATTCTAATCGTTGGGTTGATCCTCGCTTTGATTTACTTCATTGCTACAAAACTACCGTTTATGGGTGGAGTCCCGCTTCAGATACTGGGAATAATCCTAGCTATAGTTTGGATTATTTACGCCCTTGATAGGATCGGTATTCTAGGCAGTACGCACGTCAGGCTTTAGCCACGGAATGTCTATTTCCTTCGGCATTCGCCTAACCAGTATGGTAGTTATTGCCGCCGAGTACTCAGCCCAGTCTTTTTCATCTGGGTTGGGCTTATTCCACGGTCGCATGAGGGCCTCATGAATCCACTGTTGGCTATGGTTTGGATTTGCGGCTATGATATCTCTGATATCGTCTCTTTTAAATGACATAAGTTATTGAATATTAAGCACTTGATCAATTCATATTATCAAGTGATATGCGAAACGGAGCACCACCCACACGGAATGAACCCGTATAAGACCATCCTTTTTGTCCGGTTGGATCTGGAGGAGAGTAGAAACCACCATAGATAGTTACGCCGCGAGCGGAGTCGTAGATTGCGCCGCGACTCACGCCGCCAAACTGGATGCCGTGAATGATGTTTTGGCTGTAGTCTCCGATGTGGAGTGCTAGGTTTCGGGTGGCAACGCAGGCGCAAACTGGGTCCTGAATTCTCTTGTCGGTGATCTTTCGGTACATGCCGCCGATTACGCCGCGATTTCCAGCAAACCTGGTGACGTAGGAATAGACTGCGCGGTCTGCGCGGGCTACGGCGAAGAAACTCTGACCGAAGGCTTGAGGGTTCTGCCCTTCGTCCATGACGCCAGCGGCTTGGACTTGGCCGTAGTAGGAGTCAAAGCGGGACCAGAACATTTGGGTGATGTTGCAGCCCACTGAGCCGACCTGGAATGAACCATAGATCTGGACGGGAGCGCCGGAGAAGTAGCCAAACTTGTACCTATCCATGAAGGGCGCAATGGAACAGACGTGAACTAGCCCGGACTCTGTGCCGATTAGGATCTTTTCAAAGTCTGCAGACCAATCGCCAAAGTGAGAGTTGGTTAATCCACCTGAAGCTAATAGGCACGTAGGCTTAGTTACCTTAGCCGAGTAAACAAGGGTAGGCTTTAGGCCAGCGTTGCCACCCTGCCAGTTTGAGGGGAACGTGCCAGCGTTCATCGCGTTCTGCGTGGCCTGCCAGGTTGTCTGGTCTGGCTCTAGGTACTTATTCCAGATGTCCAGGATAAAGGCTGTGCAATCGTAGACCAAGAATTCTCCTTCGGTTTTAGAAGCTACGGCAATGCATCCAGAGCGAGCAAATGAAGAGTACGTGCCAGAATTATCCAGGGAACTATTGCGGTAGCCTGCGCGTTGGCCCGCGTCAGCTAGGTTGATTAGGCCGGGATCTGGATTGACCGGCTTAAGCGTAGCGTCTGTGGCCATGCAGATAGACGTTGGAAAGTTAACGCGCACACCATCCATGTTGAAGAGATCGAACTCATCAATGCGCTGGCACTTGGTCCAAGAGCCTTCGTTACTAAAGCCGATGTAGGGAGGACTGTGCCCGGGTAGGCCCCAACCTTGCATAGCGAATACGACAACCTTGGCTACGTGGCGATTGGTATCCCAGACGATAGAGGCTTTGAACTCGTTCATCGTTGAGATAGCGAATGGTCCGGGGACTTCGCCGGGAAGAAAACCTCCTACGGGAACAGGAAACTTATCTCCATCGCGGGAAGTATCGAGTGGCTGAGTTGTGCCCGCGCCGTAAGCATCGTCAATCCAGGCTTCCGAAGAGTTGATGAAGTTGGCTCGGTCTGACCAGATTGGGTTACTAGGAAGTCGGCTAAGAGCGGTAGCTAGGGGCTCTCCTGCTGCGCCGTAAGGGTCCTGGCGCTTGTAGAGATGGGCGTATAGGGTCCATAGCGTAGAATCGCGCAGGAAGCCCCCAGAATTGCGCTTAGGCTGTAGGGCAAAGCAGAGGTTATACTGAGCTGAGCCTTGGAACTTATCCAGGCCGCAGTGATTGATGCGGTCCTCGGAGTGGAATGTAACTGTGCCGCCGTCTGAGTTGTAGTCTCCACCCTGGAGGCTCATCCAGTAATCGTCGTTAAGCCGGATAGTCCTTTGCCGGTGATCCAGCATGAGGAGGTTGCGGATATATGGATCTGGATTCCAGTTGGCGGGGTCGTTGGGATCTACGCAATAGTTTGGTAGGCCAAAAAAGTAATTGTTAACACCTGGATCAACGGCGGGGTGAGTTGGCCCGTCTGTGCGCGGGATGACTTGCGCGGCGCAGTTAACGGGGTGCATGTCATGCCCTGGGTCCTGGAGAGATCCGTCGATAGGGGGCACGGGCACACCTTCGCCAAGCCTATCGTAGATCTGAGAGTCGTACTTGAGCTCTTTAGTGAATAGCTCGTCTCGATCCTCGGTGCCGTTAGGGTTCTTCTCCTGCCAGGTTGGACCCCAGTGGCGCGACCAGGCGCGGGGATCCTCGGTCTTCCAATAGGCTGCGTAGCCTGCCGCGTTTACAGCGCCGTCCTGATTGCGCGCTACAGGCATACTGGCTACGGGCTTAAGAGCGTACTTCATGCCCATAGCGTCGCCATTCGCTAGTGCCGCGATTCCTTCGTACCAAGGATGTACGCCGTCAAACTGTTGATCTGGGTGGGTGGTGAAGTGAACGAAGAGCGAGCGATTGCCCTGCCGGATAGTAGTCTGGTTGCAGACCTGATCCAACATTGGCAGGTAGGACTCCAAGAGCTGCAAGCTAGCCTTGGTCCATAGCCCATTATAGGATCCCTCCTGGATATTGATCGGGTATTGCAGGACTACGGTCTGTTCGCCTTCGGTGACCAATGCCTGGCAGATAGCCTGCATCTTGGCCTTGAAGACTTCTTTGACTAAGGCTACGCCTACCTTGGAATCGTTGTGCCCGAAGCGCACAAGGGTAACCTTAGCGCCTGACGCCTTAATCGCGGCACACTTAGCTGAGAGGAGTCCTGGAGTATCGACAATGTAAGCCGAGGATGCGCCGTCTACGGAAGCATTGATCTTAAGGGTACAGGTTTCGCCTGTGGCGGTGGTTGCTGCCGCTGCCACGAGGTCGGCGGGGTTACCCTGGCCACTCTTATCAAAGTACATTGAATCGCCCATTAGCGCGAAAGGAATAGGCCCTGCCGCGTAAGGTAGGGGTACGTCTAGGATAGGACCTGAAGGAATAACTGGCGGTGGATCGTAAGGAGGTGGACCCGGATCTACTGGAGGAGGAGGTGGTGGCGGCGGAGTAACGGGAGGAGGAGTAACAGGACCGCCCGCGCCTCCAGCGCCGCCTCCGCCTGTACCTGGGACTACACCTGCAACAATCGAGAGAGTTAACGTAGCCGAGACTACCCAAGAGTTAGGAGCCTTCCGCATGTCACACGCAGCTCTCAGGGTATAGGTGCCTTCTTCGTTAAAGGTATAGGTGCCCTGCTTAATCGAGATGGATCTATTGCCGCCTAGAATGCCTTCACTCCAACTCCAAGCTTGTCTGTTCTCCGAATCCGTTAGCGTGATGTAGTGGCTTTTAAGATCTCCGTCCGCGTCTGTGGCGACTGATTCAAACTTTAAGGTTGAGCCTTTGGAGAACTGTGTTTCCTGCTGAATCGGAAGGAGGTACACCTGCACATTCGGCTGACTTGGTACGTGCGGCGGCTTTTTTTTGTCAGTAGGAGGAGGCATAAGCTGAGTGTTTGTTAACGGAGCATAGTACCACCGAACCGCGCACAGCAAGGGTGTTCCCTCATAGTTTACGGCTAATTAACGTTTTGGTTCATTGGAAATGGTGGCTCTTTAATCACGAGAGAGATGCCCGCTTGGACATCTATTGGCTTGGTGGCTACCACAGGCTTGCGCTCAGTTGGAGGATAGAACTTGTCCAGGGATTCTAGCGGCATCTTAGGCTCTGGCTTACGCTCATCAACCCAGAGTCCTTTAATCTTTAGGAATTGTTCAGCTCGTTCAGCAGCGCTGGCGTGTGCCGCGATCCAGTGAGATACGCTTGCGTCGTCTCGGTTATGGAAGGCTAGGCGCCTGGCATAGCTCGCGTGCTCTTTAGGGGTAAGCGTGTTTTCCGCTTCCCTCATGGCGTTTAGGTCGTTTAGGTAATCTGGGAGTATGTGGGAATCGTCGATAATCTCATCTGCTCTTCGGCGAAAGACTGACCTAGCGTACGCTGAGCCTTCAGGTGAGTACCAGGATTCAATCGTTGATCTCCAACCGCATGCCCGCGCAATAGCTTCTCTCTGAGTTTCTAGTGTCATGGCTCAAAAGGTTCGTTAATTGTGAATGAGTTGTAGGGGTACTCAGGCTGTTTCTTGCTTGGCCGGATTATGCCTCTTTAAAATAGGATATTCCAGGCTGCTGCGCGTTTAGGGTTAGACGTTGCTTCCCAGTCTGTGATCACTGGATTACGTTTGATACGGGCTATGCACCAAGCCTCATTGGCTGCGCGGGTTCGCATGTCTGGTAGGTTGCTCATGATTCGTCCTCATCTAATGTTTCTCGGCACGCATCTAGCTCTATTCTAAGCTTCATTACGCCATCATGGAACTGCTCCCATTGCCGCCCTGGCAGTTTGTTGCTAGCAGTAATTTCAATGCCTGCGTCTTCAGCCAGTGCGCGGGTAAGCTCAAAGTCTCCTTCGCGTAACTCGCGGTAGTAGTCTATCTCCTTTTTAAGCCTGGTGTTCTCTTCCAGCAGTTCTTTGTACCTTTCCATCGTTCTAACCAGCATGTTGGCTCCGTAGACCATCGCTGCTTTATCCTTGGTTTCTGGCATTACGAAACTTAGGTCCGCTTCTGGCCCGGCTTTAACCCATTCGGGATTAAGCTTTGGTTGGTCTGTCGTTTTATCTGAGTCTGTGCTCATGGTTGTGCCGCTAGGGTTAAGGATCCGGTGTGGACTCCACAGAATGGACAGTAAGTCGGAGCGACATCTGGACCGGGGTTAATCCTTCCAGCTCTGCTTCTCTCAATCTTAACAGTCTTTAGGTTCAAGCTTGCGTGGAGCGTTTCCGCGCCAAACGAGACAGCTAGCGCATAACCATGCGGCTTAAGCTTCTCGTTTACTTTTGCTATGCATTCACAGTTCATAGTTGTTTTTGTTCTCTGTCGTTTTTGGTTGTTCTGTTCTCTGTTACTTCTTTGACTTACGCTTACTGGTTGCCATTTCTCTAACTGGGACCGATTCTAGGAATCCAAAGGCTGCTGTTTCTTCCGAAGGAGTCGCGGCATCTTCCGGTTCCTTGCCGGCTTCCGGTATCGCCTGGTGTGCCGGTATCTCATACTCTATCCATCCCGGTCTGAAGTTAATAAGTAGCGAGTCCTTGTGCCACTCTTGGTCTCCCGAGATGCACTTGGTTATCTTACGTCCTCGGTAGATCTCAAGGGCTTTAGCCATAGCTGAGCCTGCATCGTATCCTTTTACGTCTACCCGTTTTCCATCTGACAGTGTGATTTTGTAAGTTATCATGTTTATAGGTTGTTCTGTTCGTTATTTAAGGCATCTTAAATTAAGCTTTCTTTCCGGTTCTGTTTAGGCTTCTCATCTTCTTGATAGCTCTCTCATCCTTAGTTCCACCAGACGCTAGGTACAAGCACGCCTGTAACCAAGATCTAGGGTAGTAGTTTGATTGTATCTCTCGATACGGAGCTACCAGCTCTTCCCATTTGTCCGGGTAGAACTTTTTGATTAAGGTTAATGCCGATTCTTTGTTCATTTTGTTTTTCGATTATGCCCGTCGTTGCCGGGCTAAGTTTAGCTTGGGATAGAGGGAGTGAGAAGAGCGTATTTCCCCCTAACCCCATAGGATTAGGAGGTAAAGTGAAAGCCCGGTCTGTCGGTCGTTTCGCTTCGCTGCCAAAGATTCTTGGTCGCTGGTGGTATGACTGCTTTGCCAGCTCTCTTTAGCCTTTCCCCGATCAAAGAACCATTCCGTTGATCGCGTCATTTACTGCTTAGCTTCCGGAATTGCACCGCCAGCCTAAGCACCGTTGGATGTCCGGACCGCTTGGAGTCGGGAAGCACTGAAGAGCGAGCCTAGCGCCTGTACCTAGGCCATAATCGGGCAACTCGGTTCTAGAAACCTAATCCCGGTTGGAACGTATTTAATACGCCTTCGCTCATCAGTGCCGCCCTGCTGTTCGACAGCACGGACACCGATTTTCTAACACTGGAGCGCTTATTGTGTTCGCGGTCCAGTTAATTTTTACCAGTGCTACCTTCCTAACCCACTCGGCTTTGAGTGCGGCGGCTTGTGGGCCAATCGGTAGATGGGGTCTTGGAGTCGATGGCGGGACTCGCACGCTTCAAGTTTTAGAAGCTCCGGGTGCGTTTTATCCTTTCTTTCCAGGCTTGTTTAGCCTCTGGTGTTCCATACCCGTACTTAGCGCGATCGTTAAGAAACTTCTTTCTAGCCTCTTCCCACTCACGCTTAGCCGCAGCATCGTCCTTTGCCTGCTTGGCCGTGAACTGATTTAATCTGGGTACGTTTGGCATTGCAGTGAATGCTTCCGTAGCCGGTGTCCCTCACGTCCTGAGTTGACCCGACTGGATTCGAACCAGCATGGCCGCGCGACCAGCTCTAACGCCCAGGTTGCAACCTAAGACGCTGCGTCTACCATTCCGCCACGGGTCAACTCAGAAAATGAAAGAACGTCTTTAATCTCACAAAGGCTCTCACGACCAGACTAGGTTAGGCTGTAACGTGCCGCCAAAGGTCTGTGCGTTACCACAAATTGTCTTCAGCATAGCTAGCGCTGGTCCTGGGAGACTTTGTAAAAGCAAAGAACCGACCTCGGCTAGAAGATCGGTTCTTAGGAATTTCGCTCGGTCTTATTTGATGTTCGACCGAGAAAGTATGCTTAGAATCAATCCGACTAGCCATCGGACGCAAGCCGGATCAAAAGAATCCCATTGAAACGATCAAGCGAAATCTGAAAAATATTTCGACTCTCCTCTGAAAATAGGGTCTACTCCCTCATGAACTTCTTCTGTTGGGACACAGATAGGTTAGCCACTAAAGAAGATATTCATCGTCTAGAGAACCTGTTACGTCAGATCGAACACAATATCCTCAATCGAATCTCTCATATCTCCATGAAAATCTCCGAGTTAGAAGCAAAGCTCGCCTCGTATGGCGACACCCTTACCAAGATCCAAGCGGAAGTCCAGGCCCTCAAGGACTCCATCAACACGGACCCCGATGTACCCCAAGCAGTCGTAGACTCGGTTGCCCGCATTGATAGCCTACTCACGTCCATTGACGAGATTAACCCTGACGTTACCGATGTCACGGATTCAGGGACAGGCGGCACTACCCTGCGCGGTTAAGCCTACCAAAGAAAAACCCCTGACTGGTTGGTTACAGCCCAGGGGTTTTAGTTAAGAGCGGGAGGGTTTGCACCTCCAATTTGGCAGCGATTCTTATTTCGGATATTGCCAGTTCCGGATTCTCGCTTGGGTATGCACTGGTTCCCGTTCGCTCAAAATAGATCCGGTTGCTACGATTAACGCCGACCGGGGCTGGCGTGGTACAAACAAAGGAACAGAGGCTGCGCAGTCATCGTTGCTGAAACCCTAGCGAGCGGCTGGTTATGAACAAAAACAGAAGCTCTAAAAACAACTCACGCTAAGCTTGCGCCTCGATCGGCTCAGGTCAAGCTAAACCCCGAAGCGCTTCTTCCACGCGCTGGGGACCCAGCCAATAGTACGCTCGGCTCCCGGCTGAAATCTAAAGTGCCCCGCTTCATCAATGCAGGCGAGCGTAACATTGTACGGCTTACCCGCCGGGTCCAAATGGCCAATCATGACTGTCTCACCAACCGGCGGTTTCTCCTGGCTCAATAACTTCCACTCGCTTGCTTTGGTTTCAGTGGCCATAATATCCAACGCTGGCTGCTTCTGCGTGCGTGTCAATTCTGATGGCGTCATGACTCGGTCATAGTGGACTTCTACGCTCCTAGGGGCCTTCTCGTGCCCGTGGCACACATATCTCGCGTACATGCCATCCTTACATGGCACATCCAAAGTTGAGATAGTCTCGCCCGCTTTGATCTCAAGCGATTCTTTTCGTCCATCCCACTCGCCGCCCGTAAAGAATATCTGGGTTTTCATCGGTAGTCGTAAATCTTGAGGTTATGTTTCTTGGCGCGAGCGGCCATATCGGCTGTTCCTTTTCCTCCTGGAAAGAGAACGCAGGCCTCGGCATACTTTGCCATCTCTTCGTTTCGGATTGGCCCTGCTGCGCGTCCGTGCTTGGTCCAGTTAGCAGGAAAGAGCTTTATGGGAATACCATTGGTCTCAGCAAAAAGTTCCGCGCATCGATCAGCACCCGTCGCGCCGCCTGAGACTACCTCGGTGATCGAAAGCCTGTGAAGATTTAGGCAATCATCTGGGGTGAATTCGTAATCGCGGCCACCAGCTATGATAGTTTTCATCGGCGATTCAAAACCTCCGCATAGGCGCGCCGCGCAAACACAAGCTGACGATACGCAGACCCAACGCGCCAAGATTCAACTAGGACCCTTAGCCCGCTTGCTCTGCTGAACCGTTCCCAGGCTGCTAGGTAGTCGTCAATGTAGGGTTGTAGGAATTTATTCATTGGATTTTTGTAGCTCTGAACTTGTGAACGCCCGAAGATGAATCATACCATATATTAACTCTATATCCCCTGGGAACAAGCTCGTCGGTTAATTGGTTAACAAGTTCGAAGCATTCTGCATTTGATACGCCATCATCGTATTCGAATTCTATTCGATCGGGCATAAGCGCGGCAAATTTATCGCCTTTAGTCTGGATAGCTACGAGTGCTGTTTTTAACTGTTCTGTCGTTGTCATGATTGCTCCTGTTCTACAATCACTTCTTTTGCCTGTGCTCGTATCTTATTGTTTGACTCTTCTACTTTGTGCTGGGTTTTCTTCCCCAAATCGGCTATCTTCTTCATGCGTTCTTCTAGCGACATGCCAGCGCCTTCCATCAAGCCTTTAGCGGCAGCACCTAGCATTTGTCCTGCTAGATTACCGATAGCTGAATGACCTACTGCTGACTCTGGTGCTTCTGTTCCCTTATGCGCGGCTTCAACCATTTCAGATACGAGACTCCCGGCCTTCATGAAATCAGCTAACGCCTTAGGCTCAAGCACCAGGTTTGAGCTAAGCATGAAGTCAACGTTCTGTGAGTACGCCTTCATGAGCTTCGCAGCAAGTAACTGCCTCTCTGCTTTAGCGCTATCCTGATTGATAGGTACGCGGAACTGCATGCCAGACTCAGCGCGGATAGTGAGAGCACCAATGAACTTCTTTTCCGATTTACGCAGTGATCTCCGCTTAGACTTAACGACTGGCGGCTGAATCGGGGCAAGACTAAGCGACTCCTCTGGTGCGAACGATTGCGCTAATGCTTGCTCCTGTGTGATTGGTTGGCTCATGAGAATTGGTGTTGTTCGGCAGCGCGCTCTAGAGAGCTATTGATCCGTTGAATTGACTCTAAGTCTCCTCTTACAAAAAAGTGGTACTCAAACCAGTCTCGATTCATTTGGTACTCGAATTCATAGCCCATAAACCTAAGGCCGTCGAGGTACGTTTTGAACTTCTTGGCTAACAGCCAGCCAATGACGTAGTGCTGCGCGTAATTTTGTGAGGTCATGATTTTGGTTTAATCGCGTACCGTTCGAATAGGTATCTAACGACTCGGTCTTTTTCTATTGCGGTCAAGATCTCGGAGCTCCAGGTGTTTTCTATAGCAAGCACCGTCAAATAAATCGTAGCTAGTTCATTATCGCCAAGTCCGTCTGGTATGGCGAAAGTAATCTGAAGTGGTTTTCGTTCGTCGCTCATAATGTAAACTCCCCACGAACAAAACTAGTTCTGATTGTTGCGCCGTTCACGCCAAGCAGGCGTCCTATGTTCTCATAACAACGTTTGATCGGTAGCTTGGTTTGTTTCTGAAGATCGTGAGCCCTACGTACTACCTCGCGCTTAAGCTCCAAAGGATACTTCGAATTGTTGGCCTTGCGCATGAGCACAACCTGACCTTGATTTTGCTTCTCAATCTTAGTTACAAAAAGGTGTTTGCGTAGCGACTCTAAACCTACACCCGTCTCTTCGGACGCAGCTTGGATTCCTATTTCCTTGGCCCTAACTGCGGCTAGGTTGAGAAGCTCCAGGGGATATTTCCTGCGCCGAATGTTAGCGGCGGCACGCACATTGGTCTGTGCTAGCTGCCCGAGCTCTGAGTTTGCGGCAACCATGCGTATGCCTGATATGGGTTGGTTCATGATAGTCGTTTAAGGTATTTTGTGATTGCAGCCATTGCTTCCTCAAGTGAATAGGCTACGAAAACGAAGTAGCCCTGGCCGGAGACTAGATCTAGCCACTCACTTTGAGCATCCGAAACCATTCCATTTGGAGCCTTCAATTCGATTGCCATCCCATGCCACTGCGAACGCGGCACAAAAAGTATGTAGTCCGAAACGCCCGCTACTTTTCCCATTCGCTTAAGCCTAGCTCCACGAATAAAGTCCTGCTTGCTTGTCTTAGATCCTTCGTTAGGCACATGCACCAGTAATCGGGAATCGGGCACACCAAACCCCTTGTGTGCAAAATTGAACCACTTTACCAGAGACTCAGCTATCTGGCCTTCTGGCTGTTTCTTGCGCTGCTGGCGTTTGAACTTAGCGCGCCATTCTTTGAGTGCATCTTCCGGAAGAAACGCAGCATTCATGGTTTGTCCTCGATTAAGATGTCGCACGAGATGGGCTGTTCTGGCATACCTAAATGCATGTGCTCACCGAAAATCTGCATTGCCTGCCAAAGTTGCATCTCAGTAAATCCTTCGCTGTCCTTCTCTAGTGGTCTAGCTTTAATTCCATAGCTGGCGTAAAACTTTTCTCGAATCGATTGGCCTAATGGCGTGATCTTAATTTTCACGTAATAATTTAGGTTGTATGGCTTGTAAACAGATGCGCAGTTCATTTTAGTAAAGGCGTCTGACGGTAGCGTTGAAACCAACGAATGTAAGTGCTGCCTGTGTGAATACATTTATGCGGATCTTGTCTCCTGCCGCGTAGGTCCCGCGCACAATAGCTTGAAGCCCGTAATGCACGTAAGCCCCGTTCCCACTAGGCGTCATTGCCCACAGTGTCTTATTGTCCTTGTTATCAATCCCGGCGGTCAAGCCTACGCCTACGTTAGCTGGAGGCTGATCTACTGTTCTTGCGGTAATCAGGATCTCATATACCCCGCCTTCGCCTGCCGCGATTAGATACGTGTTGCTTGCGTTATCCCAGTGGGTGCCAGGATCGTTAACCTTAATCAAAGGAACGATTGCAAAGTCAGGAAATTGTGCCACTGGTGGACTATAGGAACCACACGACAACTCGGCATACTGTTTACTCAGGTCCGGCGCATAGACAGGAGTCGGAGTAGTCGCGGCACTCACTGTAAGTGTACCAATTTCTGACGTAGCTGAGCCTGCTTGATTTAGTACGACGGCTGAATAGTCGCCCGAGTCCGCTACAGTTACGCTAGGAATAACGTAGGGATTTGCTGTAGCCCCAGGGATAGGCACTCCCGCCTTACGCCAGGCATACGTGAAAGGAGCAGTTCCCCCCGCCGTAGTAATTGAGAACGTTACTGACTGACCAACCGTTGCGCTAGCAGACGAGCCGAATAGGCTGCTTGCCGCGCCGCACAAGAAAAACAGGGGATAGGAGTAGGGTTTCATTTTTTATTGATTAGAGCTATCACGAGGATTATTGCGGCGATCCCCATCGCTATTGCTATGGCTGGAAAAACGTAGATCATGGCCGAACGATAAAAAGTGCTGGAATTACCATGCTTAAAACTGCCAGTGCAATAGTAGACCATTTAACGCGCCCTTTGTCGCAGTAGTCCCAAAAGCAACCGCAAGAGAAAAATCCCAACACAAAAAATATAGCGCACCGTCCCAAAAACTGAAAGTTAGTTAGACAGATCATTGCTTTTCCTCCGCCAACTTCAAAAGCGCGTCGAGCGCGGCTTCGGGTATCGACTCACCGAATGCGTACGCTTCACGAATCTTTTCTCCCATCGCTTCAATCATGACCTTGCGGCTCGTTAGAGTAAGCGGTAAGCAAAGGTATTTTGTTGCGCCTCTATAATTGTCGTATCCGGCAAGCTCGTACTGAGAGTACCGAATCACCGGCTTCAGTTTGTTTTTAGGCATGGGATTAAATCTCCGGGAAGTCTTCGGCTTCTGAGAATACCAGCGCTCTCTTTCCGCAGGTCTTACAGATTACAGCGCCGTATTTGGATTCGGGATCATCGTGACCCCGTCCGCCTTGGCCGAAAATCTTGTTCATTCGTTTGGTATCAACATCCGCATCCCAATAAAAATGATGATAGGGAGCCGCATCGTACGTCGGCATTGGGCATTCTCCGACCGCTTCGCAGGTTGGATATTTTCCTTTTTTCACGTCGCGCCTCCCGTGTCCGCCCTGGCGCGTTCAAGGAAATCGCACATGGCAAAAATATTTTTCCTAAATTTACGGATTTCCTCTTCGCCGATGTTATCCAGGAACGCAGGGTAGTGCTTCGATAACTCGGGATGTCTCTCCTCGATTCTCCGAATCCATGTTCCTGCTGAAACGAGGAGAGAAATTACTTCCTCAAGAGGGACATCCCGCGCTGAGACTTCGCGTTTTATCTGTTGTCCGGCCTTGGCGCGCTCGGCTTCGAGCTCGGTTAGCACTTGATTACTGAACGTTTTAATATGCCGTTTTTCTAGCTCTTCGATCAGCTCCCGCGCCGAGATTTCGCGCTTGGGCTGGGCCTCCGGAAAAATCGCCTTCACTAATTTATCGTAAGCATCTCGCTCTTCTTCGTTCTCCGGAATTGAACCACGCAACGGCTCTCCAAGAAGATCGTTCTTCACGAGGTATTCCATTGCCTTTTGAGGCAAGTCACTCTGGAACGGCTTTTTATTAAACAACCGGACTAAACGGCAAACCAGTGTTCTCAAATCGTCCACTATCGGCTGAAGGTCGCGCTTGGGCTGGGCCGGGCACAATTCGGCAATAACCTTGGCACCGGTGTCGAGGAGCTTAACCAATTCCTCTGATGTCTTCGGCGGGTGATCTAGCGTCAGCTCGATAATGTCAGCAGCCGCCTCCCGCATCCAGTCCCCCGGCTTAGCTGGCTCTTTCGGCGCGTTCTTTCCTGCCAAGGCCTCACGAGCCCGATTTTCGATCCATTGAAGCGTGTCAGCCGCATCGTCAGGATCTCCATTGATAGAGCAACTGTTGGCTATATCAACTAGCACCGCTTCAAGTAAGGTTTTGGGCTTCGCTGGCACGGCCTTCGCGGCTTCGATCTGCTCGCGCAACGGTGAAGGTGTGAGCTTGTGGCGTTGAAGGTAGTCTAGAGCCGCAACGCGGGCTTGCTTATCAGGCGGAAGAAGTGCGCAAAGTCGCATCACCAAAACGGCTAGATTTTCAATCTGGAACTTGTCGCCGTCTCGTTCAGACGGTGGACTCACTCCAACATATGTGATCTGCTTCACGGCTTCTTCGTAGGCGGCTAGGGCTGTTCCTAACGCTTTATACGAAGCGTCTCCGCTCACTAGTGCACCGTTATTAATGTGGGAACGTTCGATGTTATGGCGGAAGTCGCGCACAGCTTCAGCCAGCGCAGCGATAGGCTGCTTTGCCGCAGCGGCGGGGTCGTTGGGTGTGCTCATGGGTGCTGTGGTAGTTTTGGCAATCGATAGGTTCTTGCTGTGCATGTCACCCTGAGCCGAGTTTGCTCGTCGCCCAAATCGACTAGGCCAGCCTGATCGAAAAGAACGTTTTCCACGCTCGATTTGAACGCATCCCAATTGGTATCCTCTCCCTTTCGTTCAGCAATTGCGTAGGCTGCTCTCAATAGCATATTAGATTCGTTGGGCATCATGGCGTCTCCCCCTTCGGCTGGGCCGCTGCGGCGGGCTGCGGTCGTTTCATGTCCCCAGGGCAAAAACACTCGTAGTCTTCCTGCGTCCAGTGTTTAACCGCGTCGTCACACTCAGGATGGTATTTCATGCAATTCAAGTCGCCGTAACTTACCCCAGTACGCGTTCCATATATTGAGCCAATCGGGATATCTTCGTTGCAGTAAAAGCACACGTGCTTCTTGCGAGCGACAACTCGGTCTTTGCTTGATAAAAATACCCAGCTCATCCCTGTCCTTCATTTGGTTTTGTGGAGGACTGCTCTTCGAATTTGGTCCATTGGATACCGTGGTTTTCACGCAAATAATCTCTTATCACGGCAGCGCGAACGCGGCGCGATAGCCCACTCTTAGGTTTGCAAAATGAGACCGATGAACGTTGGCCGTCTTTGGTAGAATTCCACACCTCACAACTCACGTAGTTTTTCGCGATCTTATAGATTTTCATCCCTGTCCCTCGTTTGGTTTTTCTGTCTCGTCCCACTGATCGTGGTAAAGCGCCTCGTGAAGCCGGTCGTAAACCTGGTCTCGTGTGAGTCGTGTGAGCGGACTCTTACCTTCCCAACTTCCGTGTAAATCCCGCATCAGGCTTTCAATCGCGGCGGTTAGGCGCTCGCACTTAGATTTGTAGTCTTCGCTCATGATGGTTTCTTTAATCCTCGGTTTGTTCGCTTCAAAATTGCATCGTTAATCCAATCGTTAGACGGGAATACTCGACACTCAGCTATGCCACGGCCCTTCATCTTCCGTAGCGTCTGCCTCATTTGATAAAGCAACTCTGAAAGTGCTTCGTTCTTTGCCTGTAGTTGCTGCGGCTCTTTCTTTAGGTCCTCAATATGGGAAAGGCAGAACTTCCACGTTTTTTCGAGGCTGGTGTAATCGTTTCGAAGTCGTGATAACTCACGCCGTAGTTTCGCTTTCTGGCATTCAAGAATTATGCAAACCAAAGCAAATCCAAGTCCCGTGACAATAAAAGCCTCAGCGGCTGGAAAGCTCACGGATTAGCCTCCGGTTTTGCGGTGTCGCCGTTCATAGCTTCATCAATAGACTTCCTCGTTACCCTGGCGCGTTTCTGAAACTCAATCTCCACGCCCGGCTCCATCGAGCAATCAATCGGAAGCACTGGCCCGCTTTCCAGCCAGTCTAGACGCTTTGAATCTTTGATTAGTTCACGAATCGCCTTGGCGAAATACGGTGCGCTGCGATTATTTTTATCGAACGCGTCGAGGTGAGGCTCAAGAAGGTCGACGGCCCAGCTTGTAGAGGTTGTTTTCATGATTTGACCTCCTCGTTTGGTTTTGCGGTGTCGGCTGCGAGCGCTGCGGAGATTATCCGCTCTGTCTCATCGTACGCGTTTTCCCACTGCGGAATTGCCGGGTTCCAGCGAAGTGCCAGCGCATCTCGCGCCTGTTCGAGCGCAGCTTGCAGGTGTTCGGCGCGGGCCTTCAACTCTGAGTTGCTCGCCCACATAGCCACGATCGCTTTCGTGGTCTCCTCAATGTAGTCAATATGGTCAGGATTAACGCTAGCGGCTTCTGCGTGAGCTGTTAGTTTTTCTGCTGTGTACTCGTCAATCTGCTCCAGCTCAGCCACGCGCTTGCGCAGCGACTCGATTTCGGCGCGGTCTTTCGGCTCTGACAGTATTGTCAACGCCAAAAGTGCCGCTCCTTTACCTGTAGGCTGCGACGACACGCGATAATCTTCGAATATCGGTAACGTGATGAGAAGTTCCCATACAGCACGCCAGGCGCTCGCTTGTTGGTGGATATCGTCTGATTGTTCTATATTCATTTCTTGTCAAACTCGCAAACGCAGTTAACCGGGATAATGCAATCAGGAGACGGATCACCTGGGCTTGGGTCGCCTGGTGGCTCTGGCCACTCGCACGGCAGACTTCCAAGCGGACGAATTGCTTTACTTGGTTTATGGCCAGCTAGTGGGTCAAAGATTGCTGCCGCGCGGGTCATGTTGCAGCACAGGAACAACGTCGATAGGACGGCGAAGCAAAAGCGTTTGCTGTTTTTTAATGTTTTCATGATTGGAATCCTATTTTAGCTACAGCCTCATGGGATGAGGCTCTCAGTTTCTTGAGGAAATCGATGTCGTCTTTGGTCTTGGGAAGAACGTTTCCATACCGAAGGCAGACTATGCGCGGTTGAACGATTAAAAATGTCACTTGATCGCTATGCTTGAACTCCGGCTCGTCCGAGTGATCAAAATCGTCGTCTGGTGGATAGGGTTTATCTAGATCTGATTCGACCTCTTCAATCGTGGTGTACATGCCGTGAACTCCTGATGTAGAAAACAAACAAAAGTTCATTTCGTTTGCCTCTCCGTTTGGGAAAAATGATCTTAGTGCTGCCATTGATTTCAGATCGCTCGCACGGGATTTACCTGAGTGGTGATTAACGTAAAACGTGTTGTAGTGCGCCCCTTCTTTTTGGTGCACCGACTTCCAGTCTTCGGATGATGCTGGCTCAAACATTGGTCCTGAAACTGAAGCTTGTAATTTTTGGTTGCTCATTTTGGAATTGGGTTCGTGAAATCTAAAATTGGTTGGTTGGTTTTGTGCGCGGGACTTTTCGCAAGTGCCGCTGTTCATGTTTACGCTTCTGATGGTTTTCCTGGTGGTCCTACTCTGCCTACCGGCGGCGGCACTGGTGAACCTGGAAGCGCGGTACCGGACCCTATCGAATATCCGTATGATCCTTCGGTAGACCCGTTTTGCTGGTAGTTTCTTTGACGTGTAAGTCTTCCTGACGTGCCAGCCCTACCGATTGCGATGTAGTCTCGCATTTCGGTAGGGCCTATGACCGGGAAGAGATTATGGGTAGAACCGTCCATCTCCATGCTCCTGCGCCAGACGATCTACGTCTAGCTCGGTTAGCGCTTGGTGGTCCTGTTCGGCAAACACCTCATCAAGGTATCGCTTTTCGTCTTCAGAGCGTTCTACGGTCTTAGGAATGCCCGAGAACACGCTTTCAATGCCCTTGATCATAGCTGCGTTTAGGCGCATGCGTATGTCCAAGTCGCAGGACATGCAGCGGGGGCGTTGCATGTAAAGATCTAGAACGTATTGGCTAGAGCCTTCTGGAGCTCCGGCGTATTCTCCATGCGTCTCGCAGTCGCAGAAAAAGCAAGGAAAGCATTCTCCTTTACCCGCCTTGTGCGCCGCTAGCTCGTCCCAGTCTGGTTGTTTGACTTGTTTGTTCATATAGTTGAGTTTCGTTTAACTATGAGAAAGGCTATGGTTTAATTGCGCAATCAGTCAAGCGTTTTCGGTATTCCAAAGACCAAGTACACGAAGGAAAGCTTCAGCGCGCTGGGATGCGGTGGCGTGAATTTCGTGCCACCCATTCTCCCAGTCTAGTGGACTTTCTTCTCTCGCTGATGGGCCAACGGCCATTATTAGCTGAATTATGAATTGCTTTCGCTGTTCGTAGCTCAGCGTCTTTTCCGCCTCGTGCATAGCATTTAAGTCTTCGAGGTAGTTGGGAGTATTAGGCTGATCCAAACGGCGTTTGTCTGCGTCGGCATAGCCGCAAGTACAACCGATCGGAATGGGTGAGTGGCCATCATCATAACCGTGGTTCCTAATGTAATCTCCACACCAACAAACCTCACGGTCTATTTGATGGTTACATCCACTGCAAATGTGAACCCCGCACGCCTCCGCGATAGCAATGCGTTGTTGTTCTTTAGTCATAATGATTTCAGCCACGCCCGCTTTTTCTTGAGCGGAACGCGGCTTATTTTAAAGCGCCAATTTTTGACAGGCATGGACAAACCTAGTTCTTTACACGTGGCACGATCAAGGACAAGCTCAAGGCCATTGCCAAGAGGCACAGCCCTGAGCTTGTCTTCGGACGGTTCGAAGCGATCTCTACTTTTCATCTTCGTATTCCTTCAATGCGGCGTGCATAGCTTCCAGTTTAGCTGGTTCAAATACGCCCCATGCATCTCCTGGATAAAGCCAGACCTGAGCATAGTTAGCCCATTCTCTGTGCTTAGTTTTGCCTGTATGAGTTTCCACGATGACAGCATTCTGAAGGAAGACTTTTACGGCTTCAGCTAGCGCAGCAGCTTTATCCTGGTTCACTTCAGGTCACGCTCCACTTCTGAGACGATCACGCGAGACTGCTTCGCTACGTTGTACGTATATATAAAAATCGCGGCACCAAAGCACAGCGACATAGCCATAAGGATAAGGTTGAGGCGTTTCATTTGAGATCTAGGAATTTGTTGAGCTCGAAGTGTGGAACAATCTGGACATGTTTATCGTCTAGACGTTGAATTCTAGCGCCGTCTAGCTGAAGCCCGAGAATGAGTGACTTGAGCGCTTTGTGAACGCCCTGGATTCGGTGGTAGGTCTCGGAGTGCGCGAGCGTCTTGTTATTCGGGGCAAGAATTGCAAAAAAGAACTGTTGGTCTTTTGATTTACGGATACGGAACTTTACGAGTTTGTGTGACATGTTGTTTTTATTTGTGACTGAAAAAGAGAACGGCCAGCATCGAAATGTTCTAAGCGCAATTTTCCCGTCATCAAAAGTGATTGTGTAAGTGAAATCGCAGACCCATTCTTTTTCTGTCTTAGGAGATAGAACGTAGATACCTCCAATTGGATATTGGCATTTGAAATGCGCTAGGCATTGCGCCGCGAAATCGCCCATGCCATTCGCGACTTTTGCCGGATCAGAATCGCGCAGTCCATTTACGATCTTAAAGTTGGCGCAGAAGCGTTTGAGTTCTTCGCCGTGAGACTTTGGATGGCCATCCGACTGCCGATAAAACGAAATCAGCAGGTTGTTTTCTTCGTCGTATATCCTAGTTTTTGCAGGTGTTCCCATAAAGGTTAAAGGTTTCCTAGAAAGTTTAGTGCCCATCGAACGCCAAAGGACAGAGAATACGCGATAGCTACGCCTAGGACGCACAAAGTCAGCATTCCTAGGCCGAGATAGGCTAGGTCTGTCCAGAAGGCTAGGAAGCGCCCCTCAGCCTGCTGGCTTCGCCTCA
>Ga0207712_10000168_pt1 | contig 67505 bp, 71 predicted proteins | sample KBSS44metaG_FD_184402 | JGI IMG/M metagenome (GOLD analysis project Ga0207712, IMG submission 184402) | Switchgrass rhizosphere microbial communities from Kellogg Biological Station, Michigan, USA - KBS S4-4 metaG (SPAdes) (version 2) | ecosystem: Host-associated > Plants > Roots > Rhizosphere...
GATCGCGGTGATGACGCTCGATGCGACGCTTTCGCATTTCTCGACCTATCTGCTCGGCTTCGGCCAGTTCATCGCCGGCTTCCTCTGGACCGCTTTCCATATTCTGGTTATCACCCTGCAGGCATTCATCTTCATGATGCTGTCGGTCGTGTACCTGAGCATGGCCGCCGAACGGCACTGATTTCTGTACTTTTCCACTTTTGACTTTTTGATTAGGAGACCACCATGGAATTCACTTCGCACGTAATGGGTATGACGCTGATCGCTTCGAGCCTTCTGATCGGCCTCGGCGCGCTCGGCACCGCGATCGGCTTCGCGCTGCTCGGCGGCAAGTTCCTCGAAGGTTCCTCGCGCCAGCCGGAACTGACCCCGATGCTGCAGACCAAGATGTTCATCGTCGCCGGCCTGCTCGACGCGGTGCCGATGATCGGCGTCGCCATCGCGCTGCTGCTGATCTTCGCCAACCCGTTCATCGGCGCGCTCGGCGGCAAGTAAGCGAACGACATAGGACTGTGTGTCCGGCAGCGATGCGCGGGCGCACTCCAGGAGTCAGCGATGATCCCCAATATCACATTCGTCATCCAGGGTCTGGCGTTCTTCGCCGTGGTCTGGCTGGTCATGAAATTCGGTTGGCCGCACATCATGGCGGCGATCGAGGAGCGCCAGCAGAAGATCGCCGAAGGTCTCGCCGCGGCCGATCGCGCCAAGGCGGAGCTCAAGGACGCCGACGCGCGCGTGGCCGACGAGATCAAGAAAGCTCGTGCCCAGGCTGCGGAAATCGTCGACAAGGCGCATCAGCAGGCCAACCAGATCGTCGACAAGGCCAAGGCCGATGCGCTGCTCGAAGCGGCGCGGGTCAAGGCCACGGCGCAGACCGAGATCGACGGCATGGTCGGCAAGGCGCGCGAAACGCTGCGCGGCCAGGTCGCCTCGCTCGCCGTGCAGGGCGCCTCGAAGATCATCGGCAAGGAAATCAATGCCGATGCGCACAAGGCCTTGCTCGATCAGCTGGTAGCCGAGATCTGAGCGCATGAGCGAAACCTTGACCTTGGCACGTCCCTACGCGCGTGCGGCGTTCGAAGCCGCGCGTGACGGGAACGCACTGGCGGCGTGGTCGGCGAACCTCGGTTTCGCCGGGCAGGCCGTGGCCGATGCGCGCATCGGTGCGCTGATCGGCAATCCGCGCTTGTCCAACGACGAACTCGTCGGCTTGCTGTTGCCGCCGGGCGAAGCCGCGAGCGGCACGTTCGCGAATTTCCTGTCGTTGCTCGCGGACAACCGCCGTCTCGCCCTGCTGCCCGAAATCGCCGCGCTGTTCGAGGAATTGAAGCGCGAGTCCGAGCGCGTGCTCAAGGTGACGTTGCGCTCCGCGGCGGAGATTCCGGCGCCGCAGGCCGACGCGATCAAAGCCGCGCTGGCCAAGCGTTTCGGCCGCAGCATCGAACTCGACCAGCATATCGATCCTGCCGTGATCGGCGGTGCCGTGATCGATGCGGGCGATGTCGTGATCGACGGCTCGGTGCGCGGACGCCTGGCGCGTCTGGAACAAACCTTGGTGAATTGACGACCCGGCGGCGTCCGCGCCGCCGGTGCGTCAGAAGTCACAGGTGAAAAGTCGCAGGAGCAGCCGCGCAAGCGATGCTCGATCCAACCGACTTTTGACCTTTGACCTTTGACTTTTGACATTAACCAGAAGCGACGTTGCGTTCACCGCGCACGCGCGCAGAGGACTTGAGAAATGGCCACCACGCTTAACCCTTCAGAAATCAGCGAACTGATCAAGAACCGCATCGAGCAGGTCAAGCTCGCCGCGGAAGCGCGCAACGAAGGCACCATCGTCTCGGTGTCCGACGGCATCGTGCGCATCCACGGCCTGGCCGACGTGATGTCGGGCGAAATGATCGAGCTGCCGGGCAACGGCACGGCGCTGGCGCTGAACCTCGAGCGCGATTCGGTCGGCGCGGTCGTGCTCGGCGAATACGAGCACCTGCGCGAAGGCGACACGGTCAAGACCACAGGCCGCATTCTCGAAGTGCCGGTCGGTCCGGAGCTGCTCGGCCGCGTCGTCAACGCGCTCGGTCAGCCGATCGACGGCAAGGGTCCGATCAACACCAAGCTTTCCTCGCCGGTGGAAAAGGTCGCGCCGGGCGTGATCGCGCGCAAGTCGGTGTCGCAGCCGGTGCAGACCGGCTACAAGTCGGTCGACTCGATGATTCCGATCGGCCGCGGCCAGCGCGAGCTGATCATCGGCGACCGCCAGACCGGCAAGACCGCGCTCGCGGTGGACGCGATCATCAATCAGAAGGGCACAGGCATCAAGTGCGTCTACGTCGCGATCGGCCAGAAGCAGTCGTCGATCGCCAACGTCGTGCGCAAGCTCGAAGAATTCGGCGCGATGGACCACACCATCATCGTCGCTGCCTCGGCTTCCGACTCGGCCGCGATGCAGTATCTCGCGCCGTACTCGGGCTGCTCGATGGGCGAGTACTTCCGCGACAACGGCCAGGACGCGCTGATCATTTACGACGATCTGACCAAGCAGGCCTGGGCGTATCGCCAGATTTCGCTGCTGCTGAAGCGTCCGCCGGGCCGCGAAGCGTATCCGGGCGACGTGTTCTATCTGCACAGCCGCCTGCTCGAGCGCGCCGCGCGCGTCAACGAGGAATACGTGGAAAAGTATACAAATGGCGCGGTCAAGGGCCAGACCGGTTCACTGACCGCGCTGCCGGTCATCGAAACGCAGGCCGGCGACGTGTCCGCGTTCGTGCCGACCAACGTGATCTCGATCACCGACGGCCAGATCTTCCTCGAGACCGACCTGTTCAACGCCGGCATCCGCCCGGCCGTGAACGCCGGTATCTCGGTGTCTCGCGTCGGCGGCGCCGCGCAGACCAAGATCATCAAGAAGCTGTCGGGCGGCGTGAAGCTCGCGCTCGCGCAGTACCGCGAACTCGCCGCGTTCTCGCAGTTCGCTTCGGACCTCGACGCGGCCACGCGCGCCCAGCTCGAGCGCGGCCAGCGCGTCACCGAACTGATGAAGCAGAAGCAGTACGCGCCGCTCTCGGTCGGCCAGCTCGCACTCTCGCTGTATGCGGCCGAGAAGGGTTATCTCGACGACCTGCCGATCGCGCAGATCCTGCCGTTCGAAGCCGGCCTGCACGCGCACTTCGCCGCGAACTACGCCGACTGGATGAAGGCCGCGAACGACAAGGCCGACTGGAACGACGCAATCGAAGCGACGCTCAAGAAGGGCATCGAAGAGTTCAAGAAGACGGGTTCCTGGTAATCCGCAGGCTGGGCTGCCAAGCCCGGCTTTTTCTGATGAGTTTGCACGCTGGGCTTTGCGGCCCAGCCTACAAAGAAGAGACGATATGGCTGGTGCACGCGAAATCCGAACCAAGATCAAGAGCGTACAGAACACCCGCAAGGTGACGCGTGCGCTGGAAATGGTCTCGGCTTCGAAAATCCGCAAGGCGCAGGACCTGATGAAGGCCTCGCGTCCGTACGCGCGCGCGATGCGCCAGATGATCGGCCACATCGCCAAGGCGAACAGCGAGTACAAGCATCCCTTCCTCGTCGAGCGCAGCGACATCAAGCGTGTCGGTTACATCGTCGTGTCGACCGATCGCGGTCTCTGCGGCGGTCTCAATTCGAACCTGTTCCGCAAGCTGCTCGGCGAGATCCGCCAGTGGCAGGAGAAGGGCGTCGAGATCGACGTCGTCGCGATCGGCACGAAGGCGAATGCGTTCTTCAAGCGCCTCAAGGTCAATCTCGTCGGCAGCGTCGCTCATCTCGGCGAGCGTCCGCACATCGAGCAGTTGATCGGCGTGATCAAGGTCATGCTCGACGCATATTCCGACAAGCGCATCGACCAGCTCACGCTGGCCTACAACGACTTCGTCAACACGATGACGCAGAAGCCGACGCTCGATCAGCTGCTGCCGCTGCCGCCGTCGGCGCAGCTCGAGACGGCGCACGACTGGGACTACATTTACGAGCCGAACGCCGAAACTGTGCTCGACCATGTGCTCACGCGCTACATCGAGTCGCTGGTCTATCAGGCGACGCTGGAAAACCTGGCGAGCGAACACGCCGCGCGCATGGTCGCGATGAAGTCGGCCGGCGATAACGCGAAGAAGGCGATCGATTCGCTGACACTGATCTACAACAAGGTGCGCCAAGCGGCGATCACGCAGGAAATCAGCGAGATCGTCAGCGGCGCTGCGGCGGTATAAGTCGCGCTGATACAAATTTTAGATATATCCGGAGCACTCCAATGAGTCAGGGCAAAGTAGTACAAATCATCGGCGCCGTGGTCGACGTCGAATTCCCGCGCGATGCCGTGCCGAAGGTGTACGACGCGCTCAAGATCGACGGCATGGCGATCACGCTCGAGGTGCAGCAGCAGCTCGGCGACGGCGTCGTGCGCACGATCGCGCTCGGCTCCACCGACGGTCTGAAGCGCGGCCTCGTCGCGACGAACACCGGCGCCGGCATCAAGGTGCCGGTCGGCACCGCCACGCTCGGCCGCATCATGGACGTGCTCGGCAATCCGATCGACGAAGTCGGTCCGATCGACGCCAAAGACCATTGGACCATCCACCGTCCGGCGCCGAGCTACGACGACCAGGCCGCGGCCAACGAGCTGCTCGAAACCGGCATCAAGGTCATCGACCTCGTCGCCCCGTTCGCCAAGGGCGGCAAGGTCGGCCTGTTCGGCGGCGCGGGCGTCGGCAAGACGGTCAACATGCTCGAGCTGATCAACAACATCGCGACCCAGCACTCGGGTCTGTCCGTGTTCGCCGGCGTCGGCGAGCGCACGCGCGAGGGCAACGACTTCTATCACGAGATGATCGAAGCGGGCGTGGTCAATCTGAAGGACCTGCCCGAATCGAAGGTGGCGATGGTCTACGGCCAGATGAACGAGCCGCCGGGCAACCGCCTGCGCGTCGCGCTGACCGGTCTGACCATGGCCGAATACTTCCGCGACGAGAAGGACGCTTCCGGCAAGGGCCGCGACGTGCTGTTCTTCGTCGACAATATCTACCGCTACACGCTGGCCGGTACCGAAGTGTCCGCGCTGCTCGGCCGTATGCCGTCCGCGGTGGGCTACCAGCCGACCCTGGCGGACGAAATGGGCCGCCTGCAGGAGCGCATCACCTCGACCAAGACCGGCTCGATCACCTCGATCCAGGCCGTGTACGTGCCGGCGGACGATTACACCGATCCATCGCCCGCGACCACGTTTGCGCACTTGGACTCGACCGTCGCGCTGTCGCGTGACATCGCCTCGCTCGGTATTTATCCGGCCGTGGATCCGCTCGCCTCGACCAGCCGCCAGCTCGATCCGAACGTGATCGGCGTGGAGCACTACGAGACCGCGCGCCGTGTGCAGGGCACGCTGCAGCGTTACAAGGAACTCAAGGACATCATCGCGATTCTCGGCATGGACGAGCTCAGCGAAGAAGACAAGGCCACCGTCGGCCGCGCGCGCAAGATCGAGCGCTTCTTCTCGCAGCCGTTCCACGTCGCCGAAGTGTTCACCGGCGCGCCGGGCAAGTACGTCTCGCTCAAGGAAACGATCCGCGGCTTCAAGATGATCTGCGACGGCGAGTGCGACAGCCTGCCGGAACAGGCGTTCTACATGGTCGGCGGCATCGACGAGGCCTTCGAGAAGGCCAAGAAGATGACCGAGAAGAAGGCGGCCTGATCCGGCCGGAGCAATCGATATGGCAACCACCATCCGCTGCGACATCGTCAGTGCCGAGGCCGAGATCTTCCACGGCAATGCGACCATGGTCGTCGCCACGGGCGAAGAGGGCGAGCTCGGCATCGCGCCGCGCCACGCGCCGCTGATCACCCGGCTCAAGCCGGGTCAGGTGCGCGTGATCGCGGAGAACGGCGAGGAGCAGTTCTTCTACGTCTCCGGCGGCATCCTCGAGGTGCAGCCGCAGGTCGTCACCGTGCTGACCGACACCGCCGTGCGCGCCAAGGACCTCGACGAGGCCGCCGCGCGCAAGGCCAAGGACGAAGCCGAACGCGCGCTCGCCAACCGCACCGACGCGGTCGAGATCGCGCAGGCCCAGGCCGAACTGGCCCAAGCGCTCGCGCAGCTCGCCGCGATCGAACGCCTGCGGCGCCAGCTCAAGCACTGAGCGGTTTTCAATCGTAGAACGCCGGCCTAGCGCCGGCGTTTTGTTTTTCGCCTACCTGATTCGTGCGGCCATGACTTTCGGCCTGTTGCATCGGTCGCCCGATTCTTCTACAAATGTAGTACTACGTTTGTAGAAGAAGACAATGCGCGAACCGGACCCGGATCAGGACGTCGCTCTGAGCGATCTGCAGATTGCCGTCGTGCGCGTGCTCTGGCTGCGCGGCGAAACCAGCGTCGCCGACGTCGCCAAGGTGCTCGCCGATGAGCGTGGGCTCAAGCACACCACCGTAGCGACCCTGCTGACGCGCCTGGAAAAGCGCGGCGTCGTCGGCCAGCGCCGCGAAGGACGCCAGCTGATGTATCGCGCCCTGGTGAGCGAATCGCAGGTGCGCCGTTCGATGGTCGGCGGTCTGATCGGCGTCCTTTTCGGCGGCGACTCGCGCGAACTCGTCGCCCATCTGCTGCGCGAATCGGAAATCGAACCCGGCGATCTCGAGCGCCTGCGCAAACGCCTGAAGAAAGGGCAGACACCATGAACTTCGCACCCGTTTCCGGTTGGCTGCTGTCGATCGCGCTGCACGGCGGCCTGCTCCTCGCCGCGGCCTGGCTGGTCGATCGCACGCTGCGCATAGCGCCCGCGACGCGAGAGTTGATGTGGCGCTGCGCGCTGCTCGGCGGCGTGCTCACTGCGAGCCTGCAGGCGCTGATGCTGACGGCGCCGCCGGCATGGCATCTGGCGCTGCCTGCTTCGGCGGCAACGTCAGCATTGCCCAACCCGGCGCAAACGCAAGCGCCGGCTCGCGTGTCGACTCCCGGTGCGTCGCTCGCGGATGCGGCGACTCCGGCAAACGAAACTCCGAGCGCAGCGTCATCGGTCGCGGCGGCCATTGCGCAACATCCGGCGATGCCGCCGACATCGGCCATCGCGATGTCGTGGCCATCGCTGCCGCTCGCCATTTTGATTTTCTGGTTGAGCGGCGCGCTGCTGGCCCTCGCACGCCTGTGCCTGCGGTTCGCGAATTTGCGCCGCGCGCTGGCTCGCGCCAAGCCGGCGCTGCCGCCGGCCGATCCCGATCTTGCCGCGCTCGCGCATCGCGCCGGTGTGCGCATGCCGGCGTTGTATACCTTGCCCGACGTCGCCAGTCCGTTTGCGTTCGGTCGCCGCATCATCGTGCCGGAATGGGCGGCAACCGCGCTCGATCCGCGCCAACTGCAGGCGATGCTGGCCCACGAACTCGCCCACGTCGCGCGCCGCGACCCGCAATGGCGGCTCGTGATCGAATGCTGGCGCGCCGCGTTCTGGTTCCTGCCGTTCGCGGGTTTCGCCCAGCGCCGGCTCGACGAACTCGCCGAACTGGCTTGCGATGCGTTCGCCGCGCGCCAGACCGGCGACGCCCACGCGGTGGCGGAATGCCTGGCCGCCTGCGCCGAGCGTCATTTCGACAATCGCGCCTACGCATTGATGCCGGCCATGGCCGCGCGCGGCTCCGCCTTGATCCAACGCATCGACCGTCTTCTCGAAGGAACCGCCATGTCCACGACCCAACCCGGATTTCTGCTGCGTGCCGCGACCGCAGCCGTACTGACCGCCTGCGCGTTCGGCCTGCCGAGCGTCGGCTTTCTCGGCCCCGTCGCCCAGGCGCAGACGCCGCCGGCACCGCCCGCGCCACCGAGCGCGCCGAAGTCGAGCCAGGCAAACAGCAGCATCAGCATCTCAAGTCACGACGGCAACCGCTCGATGCGCGTGATCATCGACGACGATAGCCGCGGCCTGTCGCTCGATGCGAAGGGCAAGATCGAATTCAGCGTCGACGAAACCGATATTGCGAGCCTCGGCGCCGGCGGCACTGCGACGCTGGAAGAAAAGCGCGACGGCACGACGCGCCGCCTCGAACTCGTAGAGCGCAACGGCCAGCTGGAGCGCCGCTACTTCGTCGATCGCCGCAAGCAAGCGTTCGATGCGGCCGGGCGCGCCTGGCTCGCCGCGCTGCTGCCGAACCTGATCCGCGAGAGCGGCCTCGCCGCCGAGACGCGCGTCGCGCGGATCTATGCCAACGGCGGCGCTTCGGCCGTACTGGCCGAGATCGACCAGATCCACAGCGACTACGTGCGCGGCTTGTACCTCGGCCTGCTTGTCGACAAGGGCCCGTTGTCGGCTGCCGATCTCGATCACTGCATGCGCCTCGCCGGATCGATCGACGGCGACTACGAGAAGCAACAGGCGCTGGCGCGAATCTTCGCCAAGCAGAAGCTCGACGCGCCGCAACAGTCGGCGTTCCTGCAACAGGCGTTGAACATTCACGGCGCCTACGAACTCGCCGAGCTGCTGACCGGCATCCTGCCGCGCCTCGACGACAACGCCGAAGTGCGCGCGAACTGGCTGGCCGCGACCGCGCATATCAACGGCGACTACGAGCGCGCGCGCACCTTGCAAGCCGTGCTCGAACGCCGCGATCTGAACGACGGCGAGTTGGCCGCTCTGCTGCAGGCGAGCGGCGACGTGCACGGCGACTACGAGCACGGCCAGGTGCTCGTCGCGATCGCCAAGCATGCGCGCAATGTCGATGCGATCGCGCCGGCCTACGCTCAGTCGGCCGTGAAAATCGGCTCCGACTACGAGCGCGCGCAGTCGCTGCTCGCCCTGATCGAGACCGGCAAGCTCGGCAACGCAGGCGTCAACGCGGTGCTCGATGCCACGGCCAAAGTCGGCGGCGACTACGAACGCAGCCAGGTGCTCATCGCACTGGCCCGGTCGATGCCCGACGATGCCGCGCTCGTGGCGCACTATCGCGAAGTCGCTTCGCATCTCGCCGACTACGAGCGCGGCCAGGTCGAGAATGCGCTGCGGCGCTGAGCGGACGGTGCCGGAATTTATTCGGAGCCGGCGTCAGCCTTCGCGCAGCACCAAGATCGGCGGCGTGCGCGCGATGCGTCGCGTCGCCAGCCAGCCGGCGATCGCGACGAGTGCGGCCGCGGCAAACACGACCGCAAGCAACGAAGCGAACGGCGGCGTGTAGCTTTCGAAGCGGAACACGCGCGTTGCCAGCGCATAGCCAATCGCGGCGGAGCCGATCGCCGCGATGCTGCCGGCGACGAGCCCCAGCGCGGCGAACTCGCCGAGCACCGCCGCGCTGAGCTGCGCCGAATGGGCGCCGAGCGTGCGCAGCAGCGCCGATTCGAAACGCCGCTCGTCCGCAGTCGCGGCGAGCGCGGCCAGCAGCACGAGCAGGCCCGCGGCGAGGCTGAAGCCGAGTACCGAGATCACCGCGCGGCTGACGCGGCCGATGATTTCACGCACCCGATCGAGGATCTGGTTCAAGTCGATCAGCGAGACGTTGGCGAAATCGCGCGACAGCGAGGCGAGCGACGCATCGCGCGGCAGATGGAAGCTCGCGATCGTGCTGTGCGCGAGCTCGCTGCCGGTGCGCGCGTCGAGCATGAGGAAGAAATTCGCGCGGAACGAATCCCAGCGCACGCCGCGGATCGAGGCGATCGTCGCGACGATCTCGCGTTCGCCGACACGCAAGGTCAAGCTGTCGCCGAGCTTCAGATGGAACATGTCGATCCACATCTTGTCGACCGACACCTGCGCGCCCGTATCGTCGGTCGCGTTCGCCGCGAACCAGCGGCCTTGCAGCAATTTGTTCGATGGCGGCATGTCCTGGCTCCAGGACATGCGCGTTTCGCCGTTGATCCAGCCCGCCGCGCGGCGGTCGTTGTAGTCCTCCGCCTTCGGCGTTTTGCCGTTGATCGCGACGAGCTTGCCGACCGCGAGCGGCAGCATGTTGATGTTGGTCGCGCCGAGCGCGGCGAGCCGGTCCTGCATCGGCGTGCGTTGTTCGTCCTGCAGGTTGATCAGGAAATAGTTCGGCGTGTCGGCCGGCAGTTCCGCGCGCCAGCTTGCGAGCAGCGACGGTCCGACCACGGCGAGCACGGCGAACGCGGTGAGGCTCAGCGCCAGCGCGCCGGCCTGGAGCAAAGTCAATGCGCGCCGGCGCGCGAGATTGGCAAGGCCGAAACGCAGCGCGCCGGGAAGCAGCTTGCCGCCGCCGCTCACGAGCCGCAGCAGCAGCAGGCCGAGCACGAAGCTTGCTGCGGCGACGCCGGCGAAGCCGAGCGATAGGGTCAGTGCGAGCCGCGTGTCGCCCGCGCCGACCGCGATGAGTCCCGCGGCGACGGCGACGGGGAGCAGATACAGCGCATCGAAGCGGCCGGCGCGACGCGCATCGTCGCGGCGAAACACGCGCATCGGTTCGACGTCGCGCAGGCGCAGCAGCGGTGGCAGGGCGAAGCCGAACAGCACCGCGACGCCGACCGCGAACGCGGCGAGCGAAGGCTGCCACGGAATCGCCGGACGCGCGCCCGGCAGCAGATCACCGGCGAAGGCGAACACGAGCTGCTGCAAGCCGAGGCCGACCACGACGCCGAGCAGACAGGCCGGCAGCGCGAGCAGGCCGAGTTCGAGCAGCAGCGCGCCGAGAATCTCCGCGCGGCTTGCGCCGAGACAACGCAGCAGCGCGACTTCCTCGCGCTTGCGCCGCGCAAACCGCTGCGCCGCGAGCGCGATCGCGATGCCGGAAAGCAGCGCCGCGAGCAATGCTGCCAGGCGCAGGAAATTACCGCCGCGCTCGAACGCGCTGGAAAGATTCTGCTGCGCTTCGGCGATCGTCACGATCTCGGCACCGTCCGGCAATTGCGGTTTGACCGCGCGCACGTAGTCGGCCACCGCCGCCTCGTCGCCGGCGACGAGCAGGCGATGACGTGCGCGACTGCCCGCGCCGAGCAGGCCGATCGCCTCCGCGTCGGCGAGCGACATCATCACGCGCGGCGCGAGGCGCAACAGGTTGCCGCTGTCGGGCGAGCGCGTGATTTCGCCGGCAACGACGAGATCGCGTCCGCCGACCTGGATCCTGGCGCCGATCTTCAGCGCCAGTGCGGAAAGCACGGCCGGCTCGACATAGACCGAGCCCGGCGGCGGCGCGTGCACTTCGCGTTCGGCCCCGGCCGCGTCGTGCACGACGAGCACGCCGCGCAACGGGAACGCAGCGTCGCTCGCGCGCACGTCGGCGAGCCGGCTCGCTTCGCCGGCGAACATCACGCTCGGGAAATCGGCGAGGCGGCTCGTCTTCAACTCGCGCCGCGTCGCTTCGTCGACCAGCTTCTGCGGCAGGGCGCGGCTCGCGCCGATCGAAAGATCGCCGCCGATCAATTCGGCCGCCGAGGCGAGCAGGGCATGTTCGACGCGGCTCGCGAGCGTCGCCACGGCGGTCAGCGCGGCGACTGCGAGCATGAGCGCCAATGCCAGTGTCGCCAGTTCGGCGTGGCGAAATTCCCGGCGCAGGCTGCGCGCGGCGAAGGTCAGCGGTTTCATGCGGCAGCGGCGTCGACGATGCGCCCGCCGTCCAACGCCAGCCTGCGCGCGCAACGCTCGGCGAGCACCGTGTCGTGAGTGACCAGCACGAGCGTCGTGCCGTGCTCGCGGTTGAGCGCGAACAGCAGATCGCCGATCGCCGTGCCCGTGCGCCGATCGAGGTTGCCGGTCGGTTCGTCGGCAAACAGGATTTCCGGCGCGTGCACGAACGCGCGCGCGAGCGCGACGCGTTGCTGCTCGCCGCCGGACAACTGCGCCGGATAGTGGTGCTTGCGCGCGGCCAGGCCCACGCGCGCGAGCGCCTCGCCCGCACGCGTGCGCGCGTCGGCGCCGCCCTCGAGTTCGAGCGGCAACATCACGTTTTCCTCGGCGTTGAGCGCGGGCAGCAGATGAAAATTCTGGAACACGAAACCGACGCGGCGGCGGCGCAGGCGCGCGCGTGCTTCCTCGTCGAGCGTATCGAGCCGCTCGCCGGCGAGCATGATTTCGCCCGAGCTCGGGCGATCGAGTCCGGCAAGCAGGCCGAGCAGCGTAGTCTTGCCCGAGCCCGAGGCGCCGACGATGGCGAGACTGTCGCCGCGCGCGAGCGTGAAGCCGACATCGTCGAGAATCGTCAGCCTGCCGTCGGGTCCGTCGACGCTTTTGCTAACCTTGTCCGCCCGGATCACGATCTCGTCGTTCTTCGTCATGTTCATGCTCAAATCGTTTCTCGTCGTTCTTCTGTCGATCGTCGGTGTCGCTTCGGCACAGGCAGCGCCGTCCACGCCGCCCGCCGGACCTATCCTCGTGCTCGGCGACTCGTTGTCGTCCGCACATCGCATCGCACCCGAAGCGGGGTGGGTGCATCTGCTCGAACAACGCCTGCGCGAGCAGGGCGTACCGCGCCCGGTCGTCAACGCGAGCATCAGCGGCGAAACCACCTCCGGCGGCCTTGCCCGACTGCCCAAGCTGCTCGCCGAGCACAAACCGGCGCTCGTCCTCGTCGAGCTCGGCGCCAACGACGGGTTGCGTGGCCTGCCGATTGCCGAAATCCGCACCAACCTGAAGAGCATCCTGACTGCCGCGCGCGCCGCGGGAGCGCGATCTGCATTACTCGGCATCGAGTTGCCGATCAACTACGGACCGCAGTACCGCGACGGTCTGCGGGAAATCTATCGGGGCCTCGCCGCCGAATTCAATGTGCCACTGGTCCCGTTCCTGCTCGACGGCGTCGCCGAGAAACCCGAATGGATGCAGGACGACGGCCTGCATCCGAAGGCCGAAGGCGAGCCGCGCGTGCTCGACAACGTCTGGGCGGTGCTCGTGCCGGAGTTGAAGCCGCAACACTGAAAGAGTTTGCGTCGCGTAAACGCGGACCCGCAGGATGACCGCCATGAATGGCGGGCACAAAAAACCCGCCTCGCGGCGGGTTGTTTGTTGCCTGTGACCAAGGCAGGGTATCCCGGATTGACGCACAGCCTTGTGCTGTCCGGAATGGCCGCATTGCTGCGGTTATTTGATCTTCGCTTCCTTGTAAGCGACGTGCTTGCGCACGACCGGATCGTATTTCTTGATTTCCATCTTGTCCGGCGTGGTCTTCTTGTTCTTGTCGGTCGTGTAGAAGTGACCGGTGCCCGCGGAGGACACGAGACGGATCTTGTCGCGCTTGGATGCCATTGCGTGTTCTCCTTAAATCTTTTCGCCGCGGCCGCGCAGTTCGGCGAGCACGGTTTCAATGCCGTTCTTGTCGATCGTACGCAGGGCATTGGTGGAAACGCGCAGTTTCACCCAACGGTTTTCGCTCGGCACCCAGAAACGGCGCTCGTGCAGGTTCGGCAGCCAGCGGCGCCGGGTCTTGTTGTTGGCATGCGACACATTGTTGCCGGATTGTGCGCGCTTGCCGGTGACTTGGCATACTTTAGCCACAGCTTACTCCTCGATTTCAGAACGGCTGCCCTTAGCCAGAGCAGAGACGGCCCGGCCGATGCAGCTGGCCGGAAGTCGCCGCGCAAGGCGCAGCGAGCCGACTATTAGAGCAGAATCCCGCTATCCACACAAGTTCGCCCGAGCCTTGAGTCTGCAGCCCTGACCGGTCCGTCATACCCTCCGGTCGACATCTCGGGTCGAAACAGGACTTGCGCGCCGCGTTACGGTTCCGCTAAAATTCGCGGTTCCTCGCTTCACGCGTCAATATCGAGCCCGCAGGGCACAGGTTTCCCATGAAAACTTCCACAGTCAGCGCCAAAGCTGAAACGGTCAAGCGCGACTGGTATCTCGTCGATGCCAGCAACAAGACGCTCGGCCGCCTCGCGACCGAACTGGCCGTGCGCCTGCGCGGCAAGCACAAGCCGGTCTACACCCCGCACTGCGATACTGGCGACTACATCGTCGTGATCAACGCCGAGAAGATTGCGGTCACCGGCAAGAAGCTCGACGACAAGACCTATCACCATGTCACCGGCTACATCGGCAACATCAAGTCGATCGCGCTGAAGGACCTGCTCGCCAAGCACCCCGAGCGCGTGCTCGAGATCGCGGTCAAGGGCATGCTGCCGAAGAACCCGCTGGGCCGTGCGATGTACCGCAAGCTCAAGGTTTACAAGGGCGCCGAGCATCCGCACACCGCCCAGCAGCCGCAAGTTCTGGAAATCAAGGCCTAATATCCGCGAATCCGTTCGCAACAGCCCGCACATCCGTGTGCGGACTTTTCAAAAGAGCATAAAACCATGGCAATTCAACAGTCCTACGGCACCGGCCGCCGCAAATCCTCCGCCGCTCGCGTGTTCCTGCGCGCCGGCAGTGGCGCGATCGTCGTCAACGGCAAGCCGCTCGACGTATTCTTCGGCCGCGAGACCTCGCGCATGATCGTGCGCCAGCCGCTCGAGCTGACCCAGTCCACCGACAAGTTCGACGTGCTCGTCACGGTCGAAGGCGGCGGCAACACCGGGCAGGCCGGCGCCATCCGCCTCGGCATCGCCCGCGCGCTCGTCGAACACGACGAAACGCTCAAGGGCCCGCTGCGCAAGGCCGGTTTCATGACCCGCGACGCGCGCGAAGTCGAGCGCAAGAAGGTCGGCCTGCACAAAGCCCGCCGCGCCACGCAGTTCTCCAAGCGCTAAGCGTTACCCGAGCCGTTGTCTCACGACGCCGGCTCGTGCTCCCAAATCCGACAAATTCGCCGGGAGCGAATTTGGACAGCGAAGGCGCGAAGCGCCGGAGCTGGCCCCGAAGCGAAGCGCAGGGGCGAGTCTCATGGATGAGACGAGCAATCGTAGTCCCCGATATGATTGCCATGTCAGAGCAGGTTTTGGGGGATCGTCTAATGGTAGGACTGCAGACTCTGACTCTGCCTATCTAGGTTCGAATCCTAGTCCCCCAGCCAAAAAAACGAATGGCCCCCGCGTGGGGCCATTCGTTTTTTTGTTTCGGGAGTAGGTTCGAGCCCCCGGGTTCGACAAAATCGGCAGGATTGCCGATTTTGAACGGCGGAGCGAAGCGGAGCCGGGCCCGAAGGGCCGAGCGCCATGGATGGCGCGAGTAATCCTAGTCCCCCAGCCAAAATAAAAAGCCGGGCCTCGCGTCGCCTTTTTGTTTTGGGACTCAATTCGAAGCCTCGGGCGCTATAAATTTATCGGGGGGGCGGACAATGCAGACGCGAAGCGCTGAAGCTGGCCCGGAGCGAAGCGGAGGGCTAGCCTCATCAACCAATGCTGTCCCAAATGATGGATGCCGTCAGGCATAATCCGGGCATTTGGGGAGGGAAGTCGGTGGAGCTAACCACGGAGCTCGAACGCATTCTCACGGTACCCGCTAATGGCGAGATCCGCTCGGCTCGCAATGTAGCGTCACCCCAAGAGGTGATTCCGTTTCTCAAGTGGGCCGGTGGGAAGCGGTGGCTCTTGCCTCTTGCAACAGCTATGCGGGATGCATCAATTGCCACGTACATCGAGCCGTTCCTAGGTAGTGGCGCTATGTACTTCGGTCTGAAGCCGAGCAAAGCAATACTTTCTGATCGAAATCAGGAGCTCATCGAGACCTATCAAGCGATCGCCGACGATTGGCGAGCAGTTTTTTCTCATCTGCGACGCCATGATCGTTCTCATTCGACGTCCTACTATTACGCCGTGCGCAATCAGCGCCTCCGTTCAGCAGCTACCCGCGCGGCTCGATTTATATATCTCAACCGCACCTGCTGGAACGGTTTATATCGCGTGAATCGTCAGGGTGTATTCAACACGCCAATTGGTACTAAGACCAGCGCGCTCTTGGAATCGGACGACTTTGGTACCGTCGCTCGCCTTCTAAAACAAGCAATCCTTGTCGCTACTGACTTCGAAACTCAGGTCGATAAAGCGAATAAAGGTGATCTTGTATTCGCGGACCCTCCGTACACCGTTCGTCACCAATACAATGGTTTCGTCAAGTACAACGAGCAATTGTTCTCTTGGAATGACCAAGAGCGTCTACATTGCGCACTTTTGCGAGCAAAGCGGCGCGGGGCCACCGTCATTTGCACGAACGCTGATCACTCCAGCGTTCGACAGCTCTATCAAGGGGACTTTAGAATTTTTCCATTGACGCGCTATAGCTCAATTGCGGGAAGTGGCGGCACTCGAGGCAAGTATGCCGAGATAGTCGCGATTGGATAGGGGGGAAGCATGTCACAAACGGAAGCAACTACAGGTGCCTCAAGCGTAACCATGGCACCGACTAGATCGGCACGATTCTGGCGCGGAACCCAGAATTTTATCCGCTGGTTTCCCATCATTGGTCACTTACCAAATTGCACACTTAAGAACCACGTTGATTCGCTCAAGGAATTCTTAATAACCATTCTCTTCGGTACAGCGACTTTCTGGGTCACAGCCCTGCTTTTGATGGGATTCGCTGCAAACAAGAGCGCCAACTACTTGGACCTGTTGTACAAAACTACTAGTTCAGGGCAACTATTTATCTTCACTGTTGGCATGCTTGGTCCGATTCTCCTGGCCTCTGCAGAAGAGCCGCCAAACACTAGGCAATTTCCAGGACGGGCCTCCCACTTTGCTCTCATCCTCCTGCTTGGTGCACTAGCCTCAGGTTTCTATGCAACTGTCCTCGCTGGTCGCGACCCCAAAGCCGCTGACCTGGTCAACAGCGATTTTCTGTTTGGGGCGTCACTCATCATTGCTTTATTCGTTGTGGCGATGCGCTATCTAACCATTGTCTACAGAAAAAATACTTCGAATTTTAGCGCGGAGGAAAGACTTAAACGTCCAGAGGAAGAATTCGCCGCAGACTTCGAAGCTCGGCATGCGAGCGATCCGCTTAGCGACTCCAATGATGCAGCTGCAGACGCTATGGTTAATCTCTTCAATGGACGAGGAACCACAAAATGACGAAGAGCCAAAGTGTGCTCGATGAGCCCTATGAAATTGAGCTGCCTTGCGTCCGTGTAAGTCAGCCGATTGGCGATTTTTATGTTGCATCCATTGACTCGGCTCAGCTGCGCGAGATCACCTACTATGATGTACGTACGATGGTTCAGGGTCGCGAGGTAGATGAATACCTTGGTATCCAGCGCCAGGTAAATCCCAAGCGAGTCAAAGAGATTGGAAAGTACGTCAACACAATCGATGCATGTTTTCCGACGGCTGTAATCCTAGCGATTGATGGGCGGTGCGCGAGTTACGATGAAGGAACGCGAGTATTAAAACTCAAGAACGTGATCGAAGACGGGAATCGGGTTGTCGATAGAACGCAGATTGCGCGTGTACTAGATGGTCAACATCGTATCGAAGGTCTTTTTCACTTAGAGCCTGGGCATCCGCCATTTGAGATCAACGTTTCTATCTTCATTGAGATGGATATAGAAAGCCAGGCATACATCTTTTCTGTCGTCAATCTCGCGCAGACGAAGGTCAGTAAAAGTCTCGTCTACGATCTCTTTGAGTACTCGCGATCAAGAAGCCCTCAGAAAACAGCACATACAATTGCGGTCGCGTTGGACAGGGCGGAAGCCAGTCCTCTTCACAAAAGGATCAAGCGTCTTGGCGTGGCAACGCAAGGTCGCTTCACTGAAACTCTTACTCAAGCGACCTTTGTGGAGGCTTTGCTGCCTTATATAACGCCAGACGCCACTAAAGACCGCGATATATATCTACGCGGCAGCAAACCAATAAAGGCGAGCGCGGATGAGCTACGCCGTTTTATTTTTCGCAATATGTTTTTGGAAGAGCGTGATCTGGAGATTGCGGATAATCTCTTTAACTACTTCTCCGCCGTGCGTTCGCGCTGGCCATCAGCGTGGAACGGCTCCGGAGACGGAGCTGTGCTTAACAAGACTAATGGCTTCAGGGCGCTAATGCGACTCTTCCGTCGAGTCTATCTCCATCTTGCGAGCCCCGGCGAGATCGTGGAGGCAGATTCCTTCGCGAAAATGCTTGCTATGTCGAAACTAAAAGATGGTGACTTCACGACTGATCGATACAAGCCTGGGACGAGCGGCGAAACACTTTTATTCAATGAACTCGCCGATCAGATGCAATTGCTATGGTCGTTCAAACCTTGATCGTAGCTGCTCTTAACGGGTTGACGCATGGAAGCATCGCAGCGAATTCTGTGACGGTTTGCAGCGAAACTAGGCTTGCGGCCATGAACACGATTTGACCGCTAGTTTCGTTGCTTTTTTGGCAGCGATCGTTGCTCAGAAGGCAACAACTCAGACATGCCGGCGACTCTGGGCTTGGCTCGAATCAATCCATGAAAGTTGACTATACCCGACATTTCGCGTAAAACAGCCTCGCATTGGCTGAAAGTCGGCTTTCCCCGACTTGCACCGAAATAGAGGCCGTAATTGCCATGAAGTCGGCCAAAACCAACTTTCCGACGCGCGCGCGCGGACACGCGCAGCGCGGCGACAACACGGACCTGCTCGCGCTCGCGGACGCGGTGCGCGCCGCGCGCGCGGACGCCGGGCTGACGCAGGCGCAGCTTGCGCTGGTCTCCGGCGTGGGCCGCGATACCGTGATCGCGCTGGAGAATGCACGTCCCGGCGTGTCGCTCGGTTCCGCGCTGCGCGTGATGAAAGGCCTGGGTCTGACGATAGCGTCGGCGGCGGTGAAGCGCTGATGCTCGCCGTCGTGCATGCGCGCGGCAAGGTTGGCACGCTGCGTTCCGGCGCGGACGGCCTGGAGTTCGTCTATGCAGCGCAGTGGTTGAAGCGCGCCGATGCGTTCCCGCTGTCGCCGCGCCTGCCGTTGCGCGCGGAACCGTGGATCGGCGACGAGGTGATGTTCTTCTTCGCCAATCTTTTGCCCGAAGGCGCAATCCTCGACACGCTCACCAAGCTGCGCCGGCTGCCGCGTGGCAATGTCTATCGGATGATCGAGGCATTCGGTCGCGAGTGCGCGGGCGCGTTCGAGATCCTGCCAGAAGGCGAGGCGGCACGCGGCGAACGCGTGCCTGATTACCGCAGGTACACGCGCAAGGAGCTCGTCGCTGACCTTGCGCGCCTGCGCGACAACATTCCGCTGCTTGCGCGTCATGCCGAGTTGCATTTGTCGCTGGCCGGGGCGCAGAACAAGATTCCGCTGCGTTATGCCGACGGCGAATTGTGGCTGCCGGAGGGCGACGCGCCCTCGACGCACATCCTCAAGCCGGCGCTTCAACCGCAGAAACTCTTTCCGGATTCGGTCGCGAACGAAGCGTTCTGCCTGCGGCTCGCCGGCGCGCTCGGTCTGCCGGTGGCGCAGGTCATCGTGCTTGCCGATCCCGAGCCCATGTTGCTGATCGAACGCTACGATCGCGCCGTTTCCGGCGAGCGTATCGAACGGCTGCACCAACTCGACCTATGCCAGCTTGCCGGTGTGCTGCCGGATCACAAATATGAAGTCGATGGCGGCCCGGGGTTCAAGAGCTGTTTCGATCAAGTCGACCGCTACAGTGCGGCGCCCGCTCTGGATAGGTTGCGCCTTGTCGACTGGACGATCTTCAATTACCTGATCGGTAATGCGGACGCGCACGCAAAGAACCTGTCGATGCTGTACGGCACGGACGGGCGTCTACGCCTGGCGCCCGCCTACGATCTGCTCGCGACGGGCTATTGGGGCGAGCTGTCGGACAAGATGGCGATGGCCATCGGCGGCGAGCGTCGTCCGAATTGGGTGCAGGCGCGGCATTGGCAGTGCTTCTGCGAAAATGTCGGCCTGAACGCGACGCAGTTGCGCCGGCGTGCGCTCGACCTGTGCGCTAGGGCGTTGGCGAAGAAGGATGCGATCGTGGAAGAGGTGCAGGTGCCCGCGGATCTGGCGCGCTATCTCGGGGCGATGATGGAACGCAACACCCGGCGTATCGAAGACAGACTGGCGGCGACGGCATGAATCTGCACAGGGAAGTCCCTCGAGGAATCGATCTGCGCGTACCTCGCACGACTGGCGCTGAGAAAGAGGGACCGCGCGTCCAATCCACAATCGGGAGCCTGATCCGGGCGCTGCCCGCGCTCACAAACTTGCTCTAAAAATGAAAAACACCCTCTCCCTGATCTTCGACCGCTACACCCTCGCACTGATCTCCACCGTGCTCCTCGCCACGCTGCTGCCCTGCCGCGGGCAGGCCGCCGAGGTGTTCGAAGTCGTCACCAACATCGCGATCGCGCTGCTGTTCTTCCTGCACGGCGCCAAGCTCTCGCGCGAGGCGGTGATCGCCGGCCTGACCAACTGGCGCCTGCATCTGCTCGTGCTGGCCTGCACCTTCGTGCTGTTTCCGCTGCTCGGCGTGCTGACCCAGTCGCTCGCCGCGGGCATCGTCGGCACGCAGCTCGCACTCGGCATCCTCTTCCTCTGCACGCTGCCATCGACCGTGCAGTCCTCGATCGCGTTCACCTCGATCGCGCACGGCAACGTGCCCGCGGCGGTGTGCGCCGCGTCGGCGTCGAGCCTGCTCGGCATCTTCATCACGCCGCTGCTCGTCGGCGTGCTGATGCATACGAACGCGGGCGGTGCCGGGCCGGCGCCGCTCGGCGCGATCGAGAGCATCGTGCTGCAGCTGTTCGTGCCGTTCGTCGCCGGGCAGATCCTGCGGCCGTGGATCGGCGGCTTCATCGACCGGCACAAGAAGGTGATCGGCCTCGTCGATCGCGGCTCGATTCTGCTCGTGGTCTACACCGCGTTCAGCGCGGCCGTTGTCGCCGGGTTGTGGCAGCAGGTGTCGCTGCGCACGCTCGCGCTGCTGCTCGTGCTCTGCTGCGTGCTGCTCGCGGTCGCGTTGGTCGTGACCTCGCAGCTCGGCAAGCGCCTCGGCTTTTCGCGCGAGGATCGCATCACGATCCTGTTCTGCGGCTCGAAGAAAAGCCTCGCCAGCGGCGTGCCGATGGCCAACGTGCTGTTCGCGGGCAGCGCGGTCGGCGCGATCGTGCTGCCGTTGATGCTGTTCCACCAGGTGCAGCTGATGGTCTGCGCGGTGCTCGCGCAGCGCTATGCGCGCCAGGCAGCAGCGGCCGCCGTGACCGATGGCTTGCGCTAAACGCAACGCGGCTCGGCGATAATATATTTCTGCGCTTTCGATGGAGTTTCCCGAAATGAATCCCGTCTTTCCACCTCCCGCCGCGGCGGCGGTCCCGGTTGCCGGCACGGATCTCGTGTTTCCGGTCCACCGCATCTACTGCGTCGGCCGCAACTACGCCGCGCATGCGCGCGAGATGGGCGCCGATCCCACGCGCGAGCCGCCGTTCTTCTTCTGCAAGCCGGCCGATGCGATCGTCAACGTCGCGCCGGGCACGATCGGCGCGTTCCCGTATCCGAGCGAGACGAAGAACTGCCACTACGAGATGGAACTGGTCGCCGCGATCGGCAAGGGCGGTCGCGACATTGCGCCGGAACAGGCGCTCGAGCACGTCTACGGCTACGCGCTCGGCCTCGACATGACGCGCCGCGACCTGCAGACGCGCATGAAAGAAACCGGCAAGCCCTGGGATATCGGTAAGGGTTTCGATCACGCCGCGCCGATCGGGTCGATCCATCGTGCCGCGGATGTCGGCCACCTTGCCAAGGGCGCGATCTGGCTCGAACTCAACGGCGTGCCGAAACAGAAGGGCGATCTTTCCGATCTGATCTGGTCGGTGGCCGACACGGTCGCCTACCTGTCGAAGTTTTTCGAACTCGTGCCGGGCGATCTGATCTACACCGGTACGCCCGAGGGTGTCGGCGCGGTGGTCAAGGGCGATCGCATGCGCGGCGGTATCGACGGGCTGGGCGAATTCACCGTCGACGTGGTTTGAGGGCAGGTTCTAGGCAAAGTCATGAAACTCTACAGCTACTTCCGCAGCTCGGCCGCGTATCGTGCGCGCATCGCGCTCAACTTGAAGGGCCTGCCCTACGAGTATCTGCCGGTGCATCTGGTGCGCGACGGTGGCGAGCAGCACGCGCCGGCGTATCGCAGCGTCGCGCCCGAGGGCCTCGTGCCGGTGCTCGTCGACGGCGACACGACCGTGCACCAGTCACTCGCGATCATCGAATACCTCGACGAAACCCATCCGCAGCCGCCACTGCTGCCGGCCGGCGCGGCCGCTCGCGCGGCCGTGCGCGCGATCGCGCTCGACATCGCCTGCGATATCCATCCACTGTGCAATACGCGCGTGCTCAAATACCTCGGCACGCACTGCGGTTTGCAGAAAGAGGGCAGCGAGGACTGGATCCGGCATTGGATCGGCACCGGTTTCGCCGCGCTCGAAACCCGACTCGCGCACGACCCGGCGCGCGGCGCGTTCTGCCACGGCGATGCGCCGACGCTCGCCGATATCATGCTCGTGCCGCAGGTATTCAACGCGCGCCGCTTCGGCATCGACATGGGCCGGTTCCCGACGATCGCCGCAATCGATGCGCGCTGCGCCGAACTCGCCGCGTTCGCCGACGCCGCGCCGGCGAAACAGCCCGACGCGGAGTAAGCCGCGGACTTGGTAGTGTTTCTCCTTGAGACCTTTTCCGTTCGTGGTGAGGTATCGAACCACGAGCGGCAATCCACCATGGCCGTTCACCCTTCGATACCTCAGGGCGAACGGGATCTGTTTTCAGGCTGAGGCGCCGCCGCCGACTTTTGGTACTGGACTTCGCGCCGCGATCCGCCCAAAGTGCGCGCTCCCTCGATTCCGGAGCCGCCATGTCGCGCATCGCCCTCAAACCCCTGTTGCTCGCCGTTGCCGTTGCCTGTGGCGCGTCCGCCTCCGTGCACGCCGCCGACGATGCGGCCACGCGCGTCAAGGCGCTCAACGCGCTGCTCGCTGAGCAGTGGGAGTACACGCTCAAGCACCAGCCCGAGTTCGCCACGATGCTCGGCGACTATCGCTACAACGATCGCTGGAGCGATGCGTCGCCGGCCGCCGCGCAACAGCAGAAGAAGGACAACGAGGCGTTCCTCGCGCGCTTCAAGACCATCGACACGAGCGGCTTCGACGAGCAGGACCGGCTCAACCAGCAACTCATGCTGCGCCAGCTCGGCGACAACATCCGCACGGTCGAACTCAAACTCAACGAAATGCCGCTCGACCAGTTCAACGGCGTGCATCTGATGCTGCCGCAGTTCGTCTCGATGGTGCCGTTCGAGACGAGCAAGCAGTACGAGGAGTATCTGGCGCGCCTGAACGCGCTGCCGGCGCTGTTCGAGCAGATCACCGAGACGCTCAGGCAGGGCGAGAAGGACAAGATGCTGCCGCCGCGTTTCCTGCTCGAGAAAGTCGTCACCCAGATGCGCGACATCGCCAAGCCGGCCGGCGAGGACAGCGTGTTCGGCCATCCGGTCGCGAAATTCCCCGATGGCGTCGCCGCGGCCGACCGCAAGCGCCTGCACGATGCGATCCTCAAGGCGGTCGACGAGAAGGTGCGCCCGGCCTACACCAAACTCGCCGACTTCGTCGAGAAGGACTACGCGCCGAAGGGTCGCACCGAGCCCGGCATGTGGGCGCTGCCGAACGGCGATGCGCTGTACAAGTTCTCGGTCGAACAGCAGACGACGACGAACAAGTCGCCGCAGGAAATCCACGATCTCGGCCTCGCCGAGGTCAAGCGCATCGAGGGCGAGCAGCTCAAGATCGCGCAGAAGCAGGGCTACAAGGACCTGAAGACCTTCCGCGAGGCGATGAACAAGGATCCGAAGACGCACGCGACGTCGCGCCAGCAGATTGTGGATTTGTATAAAAAGTACATCGCGCAGATGGAGCCGAAGCTGCCGCAGCTGTTCGGCCTGCTGCCGAAGAGCGCGGTCGAGGTGGTGCCGACGCAGGAGTACCGCGAGAAGGAAGCCGCGGCGGCCGAATACAACCAGGGCACGCCCGACGGCAAGCGCCCCGGCCGCGTCTACGTCAACACCGGCGACTTCCAGAACCGCTCGCTGCTCAACATCGAGACCACGGCCTATCACGAAGGCGTGCCCGGGCATCACATGCAGATCGCGATCGCGCAGACCCTGCCGGGCCTGCCGCCGTTTCGCCAGCAGGCCGGCTACAACGCCTACGTCGAAGGCTGGGCGCTGTACGCCGAGCGCCTCGGTGAGGAAGTCGGTTTCTACCAGGACCCGCTGAGCTACTTCGGTCACCTCTCGGACGAGCTGCTGCGCGCGAACCGTCTCGTGCTCGACACCGGCGTGCATTACAAGCATTGGACGCGCCAGCAGATGGTCGACTGGTTCCACGCGCACTCCTCCGACGACGAGCCCGACGTGCAGGCCGAAACCGACCGCTACATCGTCATGCCGGGCCAGGCGCTGTCGTACAAGCTCGGCCAGCTCAAGATCCTCGAGCTGCGCGCGAAGGCGAAGAAGGAACTCGGCGACAAGTTCGACATCCGCGCGTTCCACGACGAGATCCTCGACGGCGGTGCGTTGCCGCTCGACGTGCTCGAGGCGCGCGTCGACGGTTGGATTGCGAGAGCGAAAGCATCCTCCGCGAAGAAATCCTGAAAACCTGCCCAAAAACCTACTGCGCTCGGTATTTCGCGCGCCGGCGGTGCTCGGAATCCTCATGTACTGACTCGTACACTCCGGTTCCTGCGCTCCGGCGGCGCGCAAACTCACTTCGCTCGCTACGGTTTTAGGGCAGGTTCCGGGCGGACAGAACGCTGTCCGCCCGTTGTCCGTCCGCGTTGACGGACAGCGGGCGCGGCTTGCGTCGCGGTGAAAAATTCAATTCCGGCAATGGCTTGAAAGAAAAGTAATCGTTGGCACAGGGCTTGCTTCGCTAGGGTCGTAGCGACTCTTATCGAACCCGACCCTTGCCATGATCCGCGACACCTCCGCCCAAGACCGCCGCATCGAAATCGCGCAACCGCGCGTCAACAAACGCTGGATCATCGTCGGCGCGACGAGTGCGGCCGTGCTCGTCGCCCTGGTCTGGCTCGTGCCTTCGGTCGCGCGCCTGATCTCCGCCGGCACCTCGGTGTCGGTCGCGAGCTTGCGCTTCGGCGAGATCAAGCGCGGCACGCTGGTACGCGACGTGTCCGCGCAGGGCAAGGTCGTCGCCGCGCAGGCGCCGACGCTGTATGCGACCGCTCCGGGCACGATCACGCTGCTCACGCATGCCGGCGACAAGGTCGAGAAGGACCAGATCCTCGCCGAAGTCGACAGCCCCGAGCTGAACAACAAGCTGCAGCAGGAACAGGCGACGCTGGCCAGCCTCGACATCGACGTCGGCCGCGCTGGCATCGACGCCAAGCAGAAAGAACTGCTCGCGAAGAAGACGATCGAGCAGGCGCAGATCGATCGCCAGACTGCGGCGCGCGAGGTCGAGCGCAAATCGCTCGCGTTCGACAAGGGCGCGATGGCCGAAGTCGAAGTGCTGCGTTCGAAGGACGCGTTGGCCAAAGCCGAACTCGACGTCACCCATGCGCAGGCCGATGCGCGCCTGCAGAACGAAACCGCCGCGTTCGAGCTGAGGACCAAGCGCCTCGCTCTGGAGCGACAGAAACTGCTCGTCGCCGATCTCGCGCGCCAGGTCGACCTGCTCAAGGTGCGCTCGCCGGTCGCCGGCCAGGTCGGCCAGTTGCTCGTGCAGCAGAAGGCGAACGTGCCGATCAACACGGGCCTGGTCACCGTGATCGACCTGACCTCGCTCGAAGTCGAGCTGCAGGTGCCCGAAGTGTTCGCCCACGATCTGACCATCGGCATGCCGGCCGAGATCGCCGAAGGCGCGCAGAAGTACAAGGGCGAGCTGTCCGCGGTGTCGCCCGAGGTGGTCAACAACCAGGTCGTAGCGCGCGTGCGCTTCGCCGCCGACAAGCCCGCCGGCCTGCGCCAGAGCCAGCAGCTGACCACGCGCATCCTCATCGACGAGCGTCCGAACGTGCTCATGGTCGAGCGCGGCTCGTTCGTCGACACGGGCGCGGGTCGCGTCGCCTATCTGGTCCACGACGGCATCGCCGAGCGCAAGGCCATCCAGGTCGGCGCGACCAGCCTCAACGCGGTCGAAATCGTCTCCGGCGTCAAGGAAGGCGACCGCATCGTGATCTCCGGCACCGACTCGTTCAACGGTGCCGAGAAAGTGGTCTTGAACTGAAATCCCGCGAATCGAATCAGCCAGCAGGAATGAACCCATGCTAAAGATGCAGCATCTTTCCAAAGTATACCGGACCCACATGGTCGAGACGCACGCGCTGCGCGACTTCTCGATCCACGTGCGCGACGGCGAGTTCGTCGCGGTGACCGGGCCGTCGGGCTCGGGCAAGACGACCTTCCTCAACATCGCCGGCCTGCTCGAGGAATTCACCTCGGGCGAGTTCTGGCTCGACGGCGTCGACGTGCGCGGCCTCGGCGACGATGCGCGCTCGAAGCTGCGCAACGAGAAGATCGGCTTCATCTTCCAGGGCTTCAACCTGATCCCCGATCTCAACCTGTTCGACAACGTCGACGTGCCGCTGCGCTACCGCGGCTTCAACGCGGCCGAGCGCAAGAAGCGCATCGAGGAATCGCTGTCGCGCGTCGGCCTGTCCTCGCGCATGAAGCACTATCCGTCGGAGCTGTCCGGCGGCCAGCAGCAGCGCGTCGCGATCGCGCGCGCGCTGGCCGGATCGCCGCGCCTGCTCATGGCCGACGAGCCGACCGGCAACCTGGACTCGCTCATGGCCCGCGGCGTGATGGAGCTGCTCGAGGAGATCAACCGCCAGGGCACGACGATCATCATGGTCACCCACGACCCCGAGCTCGCCGCGCGCGCGCAGCGCAACGTGCACGTGATGGACGGCCAGGTCACCGATTTCGATGCCGAGCCTTCGCTGCGCGTGAAGACGCGCGACGCGGACGTGGAAACGGCGGCGGCCTGATTCTTCTTTCCTGCCTTTTTGATGAGGGCAGGGCAAAGCAAAGGAACGACGATGTTCTCGTACTATCTCCAACTCGGCTTGCGCAGCCTGAGGCGCAACCCCATCCTGACCGCGCTGATGGTGCTCGGCATCGCGCTCGGCATCGCCGCGAGCATGACCACGCTGACCGTGCTGCATCTGATGGGCAGCGATCCGATTCCGTGGAAGAGCAGCAAGCTGCTGCATGTGCAGCTCGACAACTGGGACATCAACCAGCCCTACGGCGACGACGGCTCGCCGCCCGATCAGGTCAGCTATCGCGATGCGACGGCGCTGATGCAGGCGGGCAAGGCGGACAAGCAGACTGCGATCTTCAAGCTCGCCCTGCCGATCCAGCCGGAAAATCCCGAGGTCAAGCCGTTTCTCACGGTCGGGCGCGTCGCCTACGGCGATTTCTTTTCGATGTTCGAGCCGCGGTTCAAGTACGGCCAGGGCTGGGGCAAGGCCGAGGACGATGCGCATGCGCGCGTCGTCGTACTTTCGCGCGAGACCAACGAGAAACTGTTCGGCGGCGCCGATTCGACCGGCAAGACCGTGCGCATCGACGGCAACGACTACCGCGTCAGCGGCGTGCTCGACGACTGGACGCTGCGGGTCAAGTACTACGACCTGACCAACGGTTCGCTCGACGATACCGAAGCGTTCTTCATCCCGTTCACCACCGGCATCGACCTCAAGCAGCGTTCGAGCGGCAACAACAGTTGCTTCAAGGAATCCGGTCCGGGCTGGGACGCGTACCTCGCCTCCGAATGCGTGTGGATGCAGGTCTGGGTGCAGCTCGATTCGCCCGCGCGCAAGGCGGAATACAAATCGTTTCTCGACAGCTATGTCAACGAACAGAAGAAACTCGGCCGGTTTGCGCGGCCGCTCGACAATCGCCTGCTCGACGTCAACCAGTGGATGGCCGATCAGAAAGTGGTTTCGGGCGACGTGAAGGTGCAGGCCGGACTCGGTTTTGCGTTCCTGCTCGTCTGCCTCGTCAACACGATCGGCCTGCTGCTTGCGAAATTCACGCGCAAGGCCGGTGAAGTTGGCCTGCGCCGTGCGCTCGGTGCGAGTCGGCGTCAGGTGTTCGCGCAGTTCCTCGTCGAATCCGGCGTGGTCGGCCTGTCCGGCGGGTTCATCGGTCTGCTGTTGACCGGACTCGGCCTGTACGCCGTGCGCGCGTTGTATACCGACTACAAGACGGTGGCGCATCTCGACTGGTCGATGGTGGCGACGACGATCCTGCTCGCGATCACCGCGGCGGTTCTCGCCGGACTGTATCCGACCTGGCGCGCGTGTCAGGTGGCGCCGGCCGCGCAATTGAAGACGCAGTAACTGGCGATGAATTGGGCATCCTGCCGCAATCATCGCACGCACGAGCGCGGCACAGCCGCGCTACGTGCTCCCGCTCGAAAAATCCTCGCGGCCGGCGCCTCCTGCGCCGAAAAATATTATCTCTGAGAGGTTGTTCATCATGGAATTCCGTCCCATTCTCTCCGCGCTGATGCGCAGCAAGGTTGCGATGATCCTGATCGGCCTGCAGGTCGCGTTGACGCTCGCGATCATGTGCAACGCGCTGTTCATCATCAATCAGCGCCTCGAGCGCATGCATCGGCCGAGCGGGATGAACGAAACCGATACGTTCATCGTCGGCAGCTACGGCTTCGGCAGCGGCTTCAACGTGCAGACGACCGTCGATGCGGATCTCGCCATGCTGCGCAACCTGCCCGGCGTCGTTGATGCGGCGATGACCAACGGCATGGTGCCGATGGGTCAAAGCGGCTGGGGCAGCGGCGTCGGCCTGCAGCCGAACCAGAAGCAGGCCACCGCGCGCACGGCCTACTACATGGTCGACGACCATGCGATCAATGCCTACGGACTCAAACTCGTCGCCGGGCGCAACTTCAAGCCCGAAGAAATCAGTTTCATGACGATGAACAACCGCAAGACCTCGCCGGTTGCGATCATCACCCAGGCGCTCGCGCTAAAACTCTTTCCGGACGGTAACGCGATCGGCAAGCAAATCTACGACGAGAACGAGCCGTTCACGATCATCGGTGTCGTCGACGCCCTAGAGAAGCCCTGGGTCGATGCGGAGGACGTCGAATACTCGGTCATGTGGCCGACGCACCTGGCCTATGGCAACGGCTCGACTTATCTGATTCGCGCTGAACCCGGCCGCCGCGACGAGGTCATGAAAGTAGTCGAAGCCAAGCTCGGCGAATCCAACCAGAGCCGCATCGTGCGCAGCATGCGCAGCATTGAGAAGGTGCGCGCGCAGGCCTACGCGAACGATCGCGCGATGGCGATCATCCTTGGCAGCGTGATCGCCGCGCTGCTGACGATCACCGCGCTCGGCATCGTCGGCATGGCGAGCTTCTGGGTCGCGCAGCGGACCAAGCAGATCGGCACGCGCCGCGCGCTCGGCGCGACGCGCGGTTCGATCCTGCGCTATTTCCAGACCGAGAATTTCGTCATCACGACCTGCGGCTTGCTCCTCGGCGGCCTGCTCACCTACGCGTTGAGCCTGTGGCTGCTGACCCATGTCGACGGCGCGAAATTGCTGCCGTGGTACTACGTGCCGATCGGCTTCGCCTGCCTGTGGCTGCTCGGCCAGCTTGCCGTACTCGGCCCGGCGACGCGCGCCTCGCGCGTGCCGCCGGCAGTGGCGACGCGCAGCGTCTGATCGGCGTTGCCTCCGCCGTCGCCGGGCATCCGCGCGACGGCGTCTTTCGGGCGCGTGGCCGGAATGCCGCGCGTCATTTTGTTTGCCACGGACAGCCGCGTAATACGTTTGTCATTCGATGCCCGCATCGTGCATGGCATTTCCGCGGCGCCCATGGTGCGCATCGATGCATATCGCCGATATCAGCCTGTTCTTCGCGCCGCATTCTGGCGGGGTGAAGCGCTACCTGCTGGCCAAGCACGGCCATCTGGCGGGGCGTACGGGCGTGCGCCACAGCCTGCTCGTGCCCGGTGCGACAAGCGCCGAGATCGAGCCCGGCATCTTCACCCGCGGCGACTGGAACATTGCGTGCGCGGGCGGTTACCGCGTGCCGCTGCGCCCGGCGCGTTGGCGCCGCGCCCTCGCCGCGTTGCGCCCCGACGTGATCGAAGTCGGCGATCCCTACCATCTCGCTTGGGCGGCGCTCGCTGCGGCGAAGGATTGCGGCGCGATGACGGTCGCGTTTGCGCACTCGGATCTGCCGCGCATGATCGCGAGCCGCTTCGGTCGCCTCGCCGGACGCGCGGCTGACGCCTACCTGCGCCGGCTGTATTCGCGCTTCGATCTGATCCAGGCGCCGAGCCGGTTGATCGCGCAACGCCTGCGCGACAGCGGCATTGCACGCATCGTCGTGCAGCCGCTCGGCGTGGATACCCATGTGTTCCATCCGGCGCGGCGCGATGCGAAGCTGCGTGAAGAGCTCGGCCTCGCCGCCGACGTGCGCCTGTCGATCTTCGCCGGGCGCATGGCGCGCGAGAAGGACGTGCCGTTATTGCTGCGCACGTTCGCGCGGCTCGGGCGCGGCCACCACCTGATCCTGGTCGGCGGCGAACGCCGCGAGGCACTTTCGACGAACGTGACGATGCTGCCGTATGAGCAGGACCCGCTGCGTCTCGCGCGCCTGATCGCGAGCGCCGACACACTCGTGCACGCGGGCACGCAGGAGACGTTCGGCCTGATCGCGGTCGAGGCGATGGCCTGCGGCCTGCCCGTGGTCGGCGTGCGCGCGGGCGCGCTGCCCGAACTGATCGACAATTCGGTCGGCGCGCTCGCCGAGGCGGGCGATGCCCGCGCGCTCGGCGCCGCGATCGAAAAAGTCCACGCGAGTGACACGGCTGCGATGGGCCGACGCGCACGCTTGCGGGTCGAACGCCGCTACTCCTGGTCCAGCGTGTTCGACCTGCAGCTCGACCGCTACGCGCGCCTGCTGCGCACGCGTTCGCACGCGTTCGTCGCCGCGGCCGAAGCGGCCGATTCCGTCGAAACGCCGAGCCGGCCGTGAGCGCGCGACTCTGCATCGCCGTGCACGACGTTGCACCGGCAACCTGGCCGCAATGCGCGCGCCTGCTCAATCTTGTCGACGCGCTCGGCGCGCCACCGCTGACCCTGCTCGTCGTGCCCGACTGGCATGCGCAGGGCCGCATCGATGCCGCGCCGCAGTTCCGCCGCGCCATCGATGCGCGTATCGCGCGCGGCGACGAAGTCGCACTGCACGGCTATTTTCACCGCGACGACGCGCCCGCACCGCACTCGCCCGCCGCCTGGCTGCGTCGGCGCGTGCTGACTGCAGGCGAAGGCGAATTCGCCGCACTCGATGTCGACACCGCCGAATCGCGCCTGCACGCCGGACTCGATCTGCTGCGTCGACAGGGCTGGGCGGTCGACGGCTTCGTGCCGCCGGCCTGGCTTGCGAGCGCGGCGACACGGCGCGCACTGCAGCGTACTGATCTGCGTTGGACCTCGACCCACACGGCGCTGGTCGCACTCGACCGCGGCAGCGAGGAACGTATCGCCGCGCCGTGCCTGACCGCCTCGCCGCGCTCGCGCTGGCGCCGCGCCGCGAGCCGTGTATTTCTGCATGCGGGCCTGCGCCTGACCGCACGCGCGCCGCTCGTGCGTGTCGGCCTGCATCCGGCCGATGCCGATCATGACGAGCTGCTCGCGTGCTGGCGCGAAGTGCTGACCGCGCTGCTGGCTGTGCGTCGCGCCGCGACGAAGTCGCAAGCCATCTCTGCACTCGTCCCTGAGCGCCGAAATCGAAAAGCCGCTGTCCCTGGCGGCATCTCTCAATGATGCGCCGCGCCGGCACGCTGCTGATCTTCGTCGCGCTCGTCGTCGCGCTCGTTGTGCCGGTCTGGCTCGGCGGCCGGCGTGCCGTGTTCACGAGTTTCGACCTGCCCGTGCACGCATACCTGTACCTGCTCGCGCTCGTGCTGTTCGGCTGGGCGATGCGCGCGGTCAAACAATGGCTGCTGATCGAACGTCTCGGCCTCGCGGTGGGCGCGTGGCGCAATCTCGCGATCTCGCTCGCGATCGATTTCGCCTTCCTCGCCACGCCCGGCGGTGTCGGCGGCTACGCGGCCGGCATCTACTACGTGCGCGGCGTCGGCGGCTCGTACGCGCAGGCGGCGGCGATCTCGGCGGCCGACCAGGTACTCGACCTCATGTTCTTCGCGATTGCGATGCCGGTCGCGGCCTTGTGCCTGTCGCAGAGTACCCAACTGTCGCCGTTGCTCGCCCACGGTGCCGCGTTCGGCGGCATCGGCGCGCTGACCTTGCTTGTCGTGCTCGTACTCGCACGGCGCCCGCTCGGCGCATGGTTTTTCGGCAGGCATGGGCCGATCGAGCGTATCGGCTTCCTGCGCCGGCGTCGCGATGCGCTGCGCGGCTTCGTCAACAACGTGCTCGCGCAGACGCAGATCCTGATGCAAGGGCCGCCCGAGTATTTCGCGCTTGCCTTCGCCACGACCGCGATGCAGTGGCTTGCGCGCTACGGCGTGCTCTGGCTCATCCTCGCGCTGCTCGACGCGCAGGTGCCGTTCTCGCTCGTACTGCTGTTGCAAGGCGTCGTGCTGCACGTCGCGCAATGGACCGGAGTGCCGGCCGGCGGCGGCGGCGCGGACCTCGGTCTCGCCGTGACGCTCGCGCCGTTCGCATCGACCGCCGCGATTGCCAGTGCGCTGCTGCTGTGGCGCATCGCGACGTTGTACCTGAGCCTGATCGCCGGCATGATCTCGATCGCCGCGCTGCGCTGGCGCAGACATTCTGCGCGGCCATTTTTAACGCGGATCGGAGCGGATGAACACGGATAAGAGCCGATCAAGCCGGTGAGAAATTTTTCAACGCTCTATCTGCTCTTATCCGTTTTTATCGGCTTTTATCCGCGTTAAAAAGCTCTTTTCACGATGTCGGAAGATCGATCACGATCGGCGGCACCGTGCGCGAGCGGCGCAGGTTGCCAAGCATGAAACCGCCGCGCAGCAGGCGTCCGGCGATCATGCGCGTGATCCGGCTGACGTCGCGGAACGGCTTGAAATGGCTGGCGCGGCGCTCCTCTTCGTAGCTCGCCTTGATCGGCACCGAGACGGTGCGGATACCTCGCGTTGCGCACTCGATCAATATTTCACTCTCGAAGACGAAGCCGTCGTGCGGCAGTGCGAGCGCGGTCTCGATCGCGGCGCGCGGGTAGTAGCGCTGGCCGCTTTGCGAATCGACGATGCGCTGGCCGCAGGCCCAGGACACCCAGAAATCCGCTTGCGCGTTGCCGAAGCGGTTCTTGTCCGGCTGCGCGTCCTTGCCGAGCAGGCGCGCGCCGATGACGATATGGTTGGGATACTCCTTGGCCGCCGCGAGCAGGCGCGGCAGGTCGGCCGCGTCGTGCTGGCCGTCGCCATCCATCGTCAGCACGCCGTCGGCGCCGAGCTTGAGCGCAAGTTCGAAGCCGTCGCGCAGCGCCATCGCCTTGCCCTGCGGCGCGGCGTGGCGAATGCGTTCTAGCGGCAGGTCGGCGACGACCTCGCTGGTGCGGTCGCTGGAACCGTCGTCGACGAGAATCACCTTAGCGCAATAGCGCAGCGCGGCCGTGAGCACGGCGCGGATCGCGCGCTCCTCGTTCAACGCGGGGATCACGACGACGCCGGTCGCTGCCGCTTCCGCGCTCTGCGCTGCCTGAGTTTTCTCCCCGGTCAAAACGAAATCTCCAGATGCAATGCCGATGCCGGCAAGTCTTTGTCGGCATGCAGGGCGAAGTCAAACCCCTTGGTCTCCCCCTGCGCCAGCGCGACCAGCAACGGCAGACTTGCGGCTGCCGGATTGCGCGCCTGCAGAGCGTGCAGCGACGGCGGCAGCGGCGCAAGTTCTGCCGCAGCATGGGCCTGCAGATCCAGGCGCAGCCGCGCGATCTGCTGCGCCGTGGCGGGCGCAAGCACGAAGGCGACGGCGAATGGCGCATCGCAGTTGATGAGGGCAGCGAGCGGGCCCGTTGCGGCGATGTCGAATGCGACGTAGAGCACCGGCTTCGCTTCGCTCGCGGCGATCGTGGCCGCTTCGAGCAGGCCTGCGGCGAACGTCGCGGAACCCGCGCTCAATGCCGTCGACGAGGCCATGCAGGCGCTCGCGATCGTCCAGTATCCGGCTGGCGCGTTGTGCACGGAATTGTGGAACTTGGTCGGCGACAGTTCGAGCGGCGTGTGCGCGAGCACGGTGCAAAGATAATCGTTGATCGCCAGGTCGCCGTAGGCCGAAGCGAATACGTTCTGCAGGTCGCTCGGCGCGCGTCCGGCCATCGCGCAGGCCTGTTCGGCCGCGGCGAGCGCGAGCAACACCGAATCCGGCGCGCGGCGGCGCTCGTTCGGCGTCAGCGATGCAGGCGCAGGCCGCTCGAACGGTTGCGCGGTGTGCGCGCTTCCGCTGCGCAGCAGCTCGCGCGCTGCCGCCCAGTCGGGCATGCCCGACGCGCAAACGCCGATGCCTTCGATCGCCAGTTCCAGCGCCGCGCTCATGCCGCGTCCGCCCGCGCGAAGGCCAGGCAACAATTGTTGCCGCCGAAACCGAACGAATTCGACAGCGCGATGCGCAGATTTGCTTCGCTGTTGTCGATGCGGATCTGCGGGCCGCAGGCGGGGTCGAGCTCGCGCGTGTTCAGCGTGCCCGGCGCGAAGCCGCGCTCGAGCGCAATCAGCGCGATCGCCGCTTCGAGGATGCCGGCCGCGCCGAGCGTGTGTCCGCTCCAGCCCTTGGTCGAGCTTGCGCGCGTCGACGCCGGAAAGCGGCGCGCGATCAGCGCCGCCTCGACCTCGTCGTTCTGCCTGCTCGCCGTGCCGTGCAGATTGATGTAGTCGACTTGGGCCGCAGAGATGCCGGCGCGCACGAGCGCGTCGTCGAGCGCGCGCTCGGCGCCGAGTCCCTGCGGATGCGGCGCGGACATGTGGTGCGCATCGCTGGATTCGCCGTAACCGATCAGCAACGGTGTGTCTTTTTCCACTTTTCCACTTTGTGGCATGCGCTCGAGAATGGCGAAGCCGGCGGCCTCGCCGAGCGAGAGGCCGCGCCGGTTCGCGTCGAACGGGCGGCATTCTTCATTGGAGACGAGTTCGAGCGAATTGAAGCCGAACAGCACGCTGTCGCAGAGCGTGTCGACACCGCCGACGATGGCCGCATCGGCGAGGCCAAGGCGCAGCAGGCGTTCGGCGCTGGCGAACACCTTCGCGCTCGACGAGCAGGCCGTCGCGATAGTCAGGTTCGGTCCGGCGAGGCCGAGCGCATGCGCTACGAACAGGCCGAGCGCGTGCGGCTGGTGCACCTGCGCACGGTTTTGCGCGCTGGAGAGGCGTCCCTGCGCATCGAGTTCGCGATAGGCGCGCTCGGTTTCGCCGATGCTCGAGGTCGACGTGCCAAGCACGAGGGCGATGCGCTCGGCACCGTGGCGTTCGCGCAGCGCATGCGCACGCTCAAGGAAGCCGTCTTGGGTGAGGCCCAGCCAGGCGAGACGATGGTTGCGCGAGTCGAATGACGCGAGCGCATCGGGCAGGGAAAGCTGCTCGAGCCCGGCGACGCGGCCGATCCGGCAGTCGAGCGGCTGGGTCGAAAATGAATTCGCGATCAATCCGCCGGCGCGCGTTTCGAGCGCGCGCGCAATCGCCTGCGACCCGCGTCCGGCGGCGCAGGTAGCGGTACAGGCGGTGATGGCAAGCGGCGCAATGCGGGCTGGCAAGAAGAAGCGTCGAAGCGAAATACGATGGCGAAGTATAGGTTTGCGCAGCAACACCCCGCAACGTGGCGACGGCGATCATGCGCGATGAGGCGTACCGATACGCGCGCGCGGCGCAGTATCATTCACGCTCCCTTCGCATCGAAAAGCCGCATTCCCGTGGATTCCCTGGCCGTTGTCGAAACCTATCTGCGCGATCTGCAGGATCGCATCTGCACCGCGCTCGAACGCGTAGACGGCGGCGCACGGTTCGTTGCCGACGAGTGGATGCGCAGCGAGGGCGGCGGCGGGCGCTCGCGCGTGCTCAAGGACGGCGCCGTGTTCGAACAGGGTGGGGTCAACTTCTCGCGCGTGGAAGGCAGGACCTTGCCGCCGTCCGCCACGGCGCACCGGCCCGAACTCGCCGGGCGCGCGTGGTCGGCGCTCGGTGTCTCGCTCGTGCTGCATCCGCGCAACCCGTATGTGCCGACCACGCACATGAACGTGCGTTATTTCGAGGCACGCGCGCAGGACGCCGAACCGGTGTGGTGGTTCGGCGGCGGCTTCGATCTGACACCTTACTATCCGTTCGATGAGGATGTCGTGCACTGGCACCGCGTCGCACGCGACCTGTGCGCGCCGTTCGGCGCGGACGTCTACGCCCGCTACAAAAAATGGTGCGACGACTACTTTTTCCTCAAGCATCGCAACGAGACGCGCGGCGTCGGCGGCTTGTTTTTTGATGATCTGAATCAAGGCGGCTTCGAGCGTTGCTTCGATTTCATGCGCGCGGTCGGCAACGGTTTCCTCGATGCCTACCTGCCGATCGTGGAAAAAAGAAAAGGTACATCTTTCGGCGAACGCGAGCGCGAGTTCCAGTTGTACCGGCGCGGGCGCTACGTCGAGTTCAACCTCGTCTACGACCGCGGCACGCTGTTCGGCCTGCAATCGGGCGGGCGCACCGAGTCGATCCTGATGTCGCTGCCGCCGCGCGTGCGCTTCGAGTACGCCTACGCGCCGCCTGCCGGTTCGGCCGAGGCGCGGTTGGCTGAGTATCTCGTGCCGCGCGAATGGGTTTAGAGCCTATCCTCAAGGCGCCGTAGCTTTGAGGGCAGGATCGGTCAGCGCGACAGGAACTTCAGCACGAAGTTCGCCAGTTTCCCGTAGGGTGGTCTTAGCACTTTCATGCTGCTGAAGCGCGCCTGGTAGAGCACGGGTTTCTGCTTGCTGAAGGTGAGGAAGCCCTCGTGGCCGTGGTAGTGGCCCATGCCGGACGGCCCGACGCCGCCGAACGGCAGCTTCGACTGTGCGATGTGCAGCACGGTGTCGTTGACGGTGACCCCGCCGGCGATAGTGCGCTCGAGCACGCGCTCGGTGCGTGCGCGGTCGTGGTCGAAATGGTAGAGCGCGAGCGGGCGCGGACGCGCATTGACGAAGTCGATCGCGGCATCGACCGAATCGACCGTGACGATCGGCAGGATCGGGCCGAAGATTTCGTCCTGCATCAGCGCGAGATGCGCGGGCGGATCGATCACGAGCGTCGGCGCGAGGACACGGTTAACGGCATCGCCCTGGGCGAGTTCGACCACGTTCGCGCCGGCCGCGCGTGCCTCGTCGAGATAGCCGGCAAGGCGCTTGAATTGTCCTTCGTTGACGATGCTCGTGTAGGCGGCGTTGGTCGCGAGGTCCGGATAGCGCTGTGAGACGACACGCTGCATTTCGGCAACGAACGGCGCGACGCTTTCCTTCGGCATCAACACGTAGTCGGGCGCGATGCAGGTCTGGCCCGCATTGAGCAGCTTGCCCGCCGCGATGCGATCGACCGCGGTCGCGATCGAGTAACCGGGCGCAAGAATCGCCGGCGATTTGCCGCCGAGTTCCAGCGTCACCGGCGTCAGGTTCTGCGCGGCGGCGAGCATGACCTTGCGTCCGACCGCGGTCGAGCCGGTGAAGAAAAGATGATCGAACGGCAGCGCGGCGAACGCGGCGGCAACGTCGGCGCCGCCGAGCAGGGTCGTGACGCGATCGGTCGGGAAGACTTCTTCGAGCAGCGCCTTCAACTCTTCCGAGGTGCGCGGCGTGTGCTCGGACGGCTTGAGCATCACGTGGTTGCCCGCGGCGATCGCGGCCGACAGTGGCAGCAGGGCGAGGTTGACCGGATAATTCCAAGGCGAAATCACGCCGACCACGCCGAGCGGCTGGTAGCGCACTTCGGTATGCGCGGGCCAGAACAGCCAGTCGGCCAAGTCACGCTTGCTGCGCATCCAGCCGTGCAGGTGCGCGCGGATATGATCGATGTCGGCGAGCACCGTGAACGCGTCGCCGAGGATGCAGTCGGCGCGCGCGCGCCGGCCGAAGTCGGCGTTCATCGCCGAGATCAACGCTTCCTGGCGTGTTTTGAACGAGCTGCGCAGGCGCTTCAGATCGTCCATGCGCTGCTGATACGTCGGCACGTTCGCGCGCTGCGCGGCGCGCAGGCGCTCGAGTGTGGCGGCGAGGTCGCTCGTGGTGACGGGCATGTCCATGGTCGATCCTGCGATTCGGTAGCGTATGGCGGCAGTTTAGCGCCGTCCGCGTGCGGCGACATGGGAGCGACGACGTGCGGGCGGGGGCAAAGCGGCCACGGTGCTACGATGCGCGCCCGGTACCTGGCACGCGAGAAGGAATCCCATGCACCTGCGCCCCTATCGCGGCCGCCTGCCGCGCCTCGGCGAAAACGCCTACGTCGACTCGTCCGCTGTGGTCGTCGGCGATGTCGAAATCGGCGCCGATGCGTCGATCTGGCCCTTCGTTGCCGCACGCGGCGACGTCAATTTCATTCGCATCGGTGCGCGCAGCAACATCCAGGACAACTGCGTGCTGCACGTTACCCATGACGGTCCGTACACGCCGGGCGGCGCGCCGCTGATCATCGGCGACGATGTCACCGTCGGCCATGGCGCGATCCTGCATGCGTGCACGATCGAGAACGCCTGCCTGATCGGCATGCACGCGACCGTGCTCGACAACGTGCACGTGCACAAGCACGCAATGATCGGCGCCGGCGCGGTGGTCTCTCCGGGCAAGATCGTCGGCGAAGGCGAGCTCTGGCTCGGCAATCCCGCGCGCTGCGTGCGCACCCTGACCGACAAGCAGATCGAGCAGTTGTACTACTCGGCCAAGCACTATGTGCGGCTGAAAGACGAATACCTCGAAGCAGTGCGGAACGGGCAGGCGCGGTGAGCTACGACTATTTCTTCTTCGCCAAGCCCGGCGACGGCAAAGTGCTTGCGATCGACGCCATCGGTCCGGACCTCCCGCCGATCGGCTCGTTGGAGTTCGTGCGCGGTGAAATCAGCCGCGCGTTTCCCGCCGTACGCTGGGAGCCGCCGCGTGGCGAGATACGCGCATGGTTCGGGCTGCAAGGGCCGCCTGAATTTCTGCTGCTGCCCGAAGACGGGGGGAAACTCTCTTGCTTCAAAGCCGCGTTTATCGAGCGCGAGGAAGTCCTTGCGCTCGCTGCGAGCATGAATCTCGTCGCCTTTGATCCGCAGCGTGGGGAAATACTCGGGGCCTAAATCAAGCGATCGTCAGGCTTTCCAGCCGCGCCAACGTCGCCATCGCCTCGGCCGCGTTTACGCCGCACATCGCCGGTTCGGGTCTGAGATTACCGCAGACCACAGGTCGCTCCGGTTTGCCGAATATCAAGCAGCGGTTGCGCTCATCCAATTGAATGCAGCGCACGCCGGCCGGCTTGCCGTTCGGCATGCCCGGGATCGGCGAGGAAATCGACGGCGCGATGCAACAGGCGCCGCAGCCGGCGCGACATTCCATGATCAATCCGTCGCCAGCAGTGGCAATTCCGCGCGCAACGCGTCGTGCACCGGATCGGTATCCGGCCGCGTGCCGTGCCAGATCGCGAATGATTCGGCGGCCTGTTCGACGAGCATGCCGAGGCCGTCGAGCGCCTTGCCTGCGCCCGCAGCGCGAGCCCAGGCGACGAAGCCAAACGCGGCCGCGCCGTACGACAGGTCGTAGCACAGCGCGCGCGGCGCGACGAGGGCGAACGGCAGCTGCAGCGTTTCGCGGGCGACGCCGGCCGAGGTGGCGTTGACGATGAGGTCGAAGCTGCCGAGGTCGGCGAGGTCGTTCCAGTAGCGCGTGTGTACGCGCGACGGATCGCGGATCGAATCGGCGAGCGCATCGGCGCGCTCGGCGTTGCGGTTGACGATAACTAGTTCGCCGATGCCCGCGTCGAGCAGCGCATGCGCGGCCGCACGCGCGGCGCCGCCGGCACCGAGCAGCAGGCTGCGGCGTTCGCGTAAATCGAGGCTGTGGCGCCCGGTGAGATCGCGGATCAGACCGGGTCCGTCGGTGTTATCGCCGTGCCAGGAGCCGTCGACGCGCGTCAGCGTGTTGACCGCGCCGGCGCGGCTGGCGAAATCGGATGTCTGCGCGCACAGGCCGAACGCGTCCTGCTTCAACGGCAGGGTGATGTTCGCCCCGCGACCGCCGGCGTCGGCGAAGCGTGCAAGCGTCGCGGCGAACACGTCCGCTGGCGCATCGATCGCGGCGTAGTCGAGCACGATGCCGGTCTGCTTGCCAAACGCGGCGTGGATGCGCGGCGACAGCGAATGCGAAATCGGATGGCCGAACACGGCGTAGTCGGGCGAAGTCACGGCTGACTCCGTTCTTTGAGGTAGCGCGCGGCGTCGAGCGCGAAATAGGTCAGGATCGCATCGGCCCCGGCGCGCTTGATCGAGGTCAACGATTCGAGCACGACGGCTTTCTCATTGAGCCAACCGTTTTGCGCGGCGGCCTTGAGCATCGCGTACTCGCCCGAGACCTGGTAGACGAACGTCGGCGCGCCGAAGCGTTGCTTCACGCGCTGGACGATGTCGAGATACGGCATGCCGGGTTTGATCATGACCGCGTCGGCGCCCTCGGCGAGGTCGAGCTCGATCTCGCGCAAGGCCTCGTCGCTGTTGCCAACGTCCATCTGATAGGTGTGCTTGTCGCCCTTGCCGAGATTGCCTGCCGAACCGACCGCGTCGCGGAACGGGCCGTAGAAGCCCGAGGCGTATTTGGCCGAGTAGGCGAGGATGCGGGTGTTCACATAGCCGGCTTTTTCCAGTGCGGCGCGCATTGCACCGACGCGGCCATCCATCATGTCGGACGGCGCGACGATGTCGAACCCGGCTGCGGCCTGGGCCAGTGTCATCTTGACGAGCGCTTCGATGGTCACGTCGTTGAGGATGTAGCCGCGCTCGTCGATCACGCCATCCTGACCGTGCGTCGTATACGGATCGAGCGCGACGTCGCCGATCAGGCCGAGTTCGGGAAACTTCGCCTTGAGCGCGCGCGCGGCGCGCTGGAACACGTTGTCGGGATTCCAGGCCTCGCGCCCGTCTTCGGTTTTGACCGACGCGGGCGGCGACGGGAACAGGGCCAGCGCCGGAATGCCCGCGGCAACGCATTCGCCGGCAAGTTTTTCGAGCTGGTCGATCGACACGCGGTCGACACCGGGCATCGACGCAATCGGCTCGCGTTTGTCCTCGCCGTCGATGACGAAGGCAACCATGATCAGGTCGCTGGGCAGCAGGGTCGTCTCGCGCATCAGCGCGCGCGAGAACGCATCGCGGCGCATGCGGCGCAGGCGGGTAGCGGGGTAGGGCATGGTTGGTCGTTACCTCGAAAGAGAACGCACACGATAATCCAAGCGGCGACGCGGTGAAATCGGGCAGGCGGTCGCAGTACCTCGGAAAATCGGGCGGTATTATTCAGCGGTGATTCCGAGATGCCTCGGCATACTCCACAAACGTTCGGAGATTCATCGTTGTACCGGACGTTTCCAGAGTCGTCTTTACTAGCTTCACATAACCTCTTGGAAGAGGGAACAAAAATGCTAGCCCCGATCGTAGTGATGGCGTTGTTGTGCGCCACAGTCCTGTTGTTCGTCGCCTCAATCAAGCGCATCCCCGAAGGCCAGGCCTATACCCTGCGCCGCGTCGACGGCCATATGCGTACGGTAGGCGCCGGCACCCACCTGGTCCTGCCGCTGATCGAGCGCGTCGCACACAAGATCCGCCTGTTCGGCAATGTCGTCGAAGTCGGCGAAATCGCGACCCCGGATCAAGGTGCGCTGCACGGCAAGATCTACTACCAGGTGCTCGACGCCGCTCGCGCCGACGCGATCATCGACGAGGTCGGCGTGCGCCTGCGCGAACGCCTGCCCGAGTTGGTCGCCGCGGCCCCGGAGCGTGACGCCGCCGCGCGTAACCTGCACCTGAAGACCGAGCTGAACCGCAGTCTGCGCGAGCGCGGCCTGCTGGTGACGCGCGTACAACTGGTCTGACGGAGCGGATTTTCGCTCCGCCTTGATCCCAGGAGCGACCGCTCCAGGTCGCCTGCGCGGTGGAATTTGCCGCGCGCTGCCGCGATACTTGCCGGCCCCGCGCGGCCGTTCCGCGCCAGACCCGCCCGCATGCCCGCTGCTCCTCCCGCCATTGATCGCCCCTCGCTGCAGGCCCGTCTGCGTGCCGGTGCGGACGAACTTGGCCTTGCGCTGACGCCCGCGCAGAACGAGCGCCTGATCGACTATCTCGATCTGCTCGTGCGCTGGAACGCGGTCTACAACCTGACCGCGGTGCGCGATCCGGCGGAAATGGTCACGCGCCATCTGCTCGACTCGTTGGCGATCGCGCCGCTGGTGCGCGGTGCAACCTTGGTCGACCTCGGCACCGGCGCTGGATTGCCCGGCATTCCGCTGGCGATCCTGGCGCCTGAGCGCAAGGTCACGCTGGCCGACAGCAACGGCAAGAAAACCCGTTTCCTGCGCGAGGCTGTGCGCGTGCTCGGCCTCGCCAACGCGCGCGTCGAGCAGGCACGCGTCGAGGATCTGCAGGGACAATACGACTGCATCACCGCGCGCGCGTTCGCCGCACTCGGCGATATCCTGACCTGGGGCGGCCATCTGCTCGCGCCTGATGGGGTGTGCGTGGCGATGAAGGGCGTGATCGACGAGGAGGAACTGCGCGGTCTACCGTCGGGCTTCCGCATCGAGAAAATCATGGCGCTGGCCGTGCCGGGCTTGGGCGCGGCGCGACATGCCGTCATAATTAGGCGTTATCGCTGACGGCTGCGCCGTAGCGATAACTGTCGGCGTTCGAGCGGCGGGGCCGCTCAACGCCGACGAGCCGAGTATGTGTCGGACAGAAATCCGATCTCACTACCGGCAATGTATCCTTTGGGGTTGGTCGATGACTCGCATCATTGCGGTAGTGAATCAGAAGGGCGGCGTGGGCAAGACCACGACCGCGGTCAATCTCGCGGCGGCGCTGGCCGAGGCGAAACGCCGCGTGCTGCTCGTCGATCTCGATCCGCAGGGCAACGCGACGATGGCCTCGGGCATCGACAAGCGCACGGCCAAGCCAACCGGCTGCGAAGTGCTGCTCGACGAGGCGCCGATCGAGACGGCGATTGTGCCGACGCCGGCCAATTTCGATCTGCTGCCCGGCAGTCGCGACCTGACCGCGGCCGAGATCAAGCTCATGGACATGCTCGCGCGCGAGTCGCGGCTGAAGGAGCAGCTGGCCAAGCTCGGCCAGCGCTACCACACGATCCTGATCGACTGCCCGCCGTCGCTGCACCTGTTGACGGTCAATGCGCTGACCGCGGCGGACGGCGTGCTGATCCCGGTGCAGTGCGAGTACTTCGCGCTCGAAGGCCTGACCAGCCTGCTCGACACGGTCAAGGCGGTACGTACGCGCTTAAATCCACATCTTGAGATCGACGGCATCCTGCGCACCATGTACGACGTGCGCAACAACCTCGGCAACGACGTCTCCGCCCAGCTGGCCAAACATTTCGGCGACAAACTGCTGCGTTCGGTGATTCCGCGCAATATCCGCCTGGCCGAAGCGCCGAGCCACGGTCAGCCGATCAACCTTTACGATCGCGAATCGCGCGGTGCGATCGCCTATTTCGGTCTTGCCGGTGAACTTTTGCGGCGCGATCGTGCGGCGGCGACCACGGGATCGACGCAGTCCGTGGCGGCTCCAGCGCCGGTCTCGAGTCCGCCCGCTGCCGCCGTTGGGGAAAAATCCGATGCCGCGCCGGCCGCGGAAGCGCCACCGCCGTCCATCGCCTCGCTGCTCGTGCGCTAAACTAGCGCACACAGGATTTCCAGAGACACCACATGGCAGCTGCAAAGCGGCGCGGCTTGGGCTCGCGCGATCTCGACGTATTGCTCGGCGGCGGTGATGTTGCCGCGGAGACCGCCGCAGCGGGCGACGATCTGCGCAACCTGCCGGTCGGGCGCATCGCGCCGGGCAAATACCAGCCGCGGCGCGTGTTCGATCAGGAAAAGCTCGCTGAGCTCGCCGCTTCGATCAAGGCCCAGGGCGTGATCCAGCCGATCGTCGTACGTCCGGTCGGCGCGGATCGCTACGAGATCATCGCCGGCGAGCGCCGCTGGCGCGCCTCGCAGCTCGCCGGGCTGGCCGAGATTCCGGCGGTCGTGCGCGACGTGGGTGATCCCGCGGTCGCGGCGATGACCCTGATCGAGAATATCCAGCGCGAGGACTTGTCCGCGCTCGAAGAGGCGCATGCACTGCGCCGCCTGATCGACGAATTCGAGCACACCCACGAGCAGGTCGCCGAGGCGATCGGCCGTTCGCGCTCCGCGGTGTCGAACCTGCTGCGCCTGCTCGACCTGCCCGAGGAGATCAAGCAGCTGCTCAAGGAAGGCCGGATCGAAACCGGCCACGCCAAGGCCTTGCTGACACTGCCGCCGGCGCTCGCGCTTGGCCTGGCGCGACGCGCGGCCGAACATGGCTGGTCGGTGCGCGAGCTCGAGGCCGCGGCGCGCAAGGCGCAGGCCGAGCCGCAGGGCAAGGCGAAGAAGGCGACCGCGCGTGACGCCGACATCGTCGCGCTCGAGCGTGAACTGTCGGAGAAGCTCGCCGCTAGCGTCGCGATCCAGCACGGCAACAACGGACGCGGCAAGCTCGTGATCGGCTATCACAGCCTCGACGAGCTCGAGGGCATCCTCGAAAAAATCCGTCGCTGAGTCTTAACGAAAGTTTCGCGCAGACAACCCGGTCATGTCCCCTGTGAGCAGCAAGCAGCGACAGTTCGACGCGCTCGTACGCGGGTATTCGGGCGACCTGTTTCGTTACGCGTACTGGCTCTGCGGCGAGGAGGCGCTGGCGCAGGATCTCGTACAGGAGTCGTTCCTGCGTGCGTGGCGATCGCTCGACAGTTTGCGCGAGACCGCGGCGGCCAAGGCATGGCTGATCACGATCTTGCGCCGCGAGCACGCGCGTCTGTACGAGCGCAAGACGCCGCAGTTTGTGGACGTGGACGAAGTCGAGGTGGCCGACGTGCGTGAGGCATTGACGCCGGAAGGCTCGGGCGAGGATGCGTTGATCCGCGCGGCGATGCTGAAGCTCGACGTGAAATATCGCGAGCCGCTGCTCATGCAGGTGCTCGGCGGGTTCTCCTGCGAGGAGATCGCGCGCGAGTTGAACATTTCCAGTGCCGCGGTGATGACCCAGTTGTTCCGCGCGCGGCAGAAGTTGAAGGCGATGCTCGGCGGCGAGCCGATCGAGGCACAGGTTTATGAATTGCGTTGAATTCCGGCGACAACTCGCGATCGATCCGCAGATGACTTCTGCGGACTTCGTGCAGCATCGCGCGGAATGCCCGCGTTGCGCCGAGGCGCATGCGCGGGCGCTGGCGTTCGAGGGCGATCTTGCGCGCGCGCTGAATGTCGCCGCGCCCGCGCAGCTCGCCGAGGCGATCCTGCTTGCACAGACTACGGCGGAGCGGCGCCGGCGCGTGAATCTGCGCCGCGCTTCGATGTTCGCGGTGGCTGCCGCGCTCGTGCTTGGGATCGGCGTCGTCGGCATGCGCGCCGAGGCCAAGCCGCTGTCGGTGCAGGCGGTCGAGCATCTGGAGTCGGAGCAGGAAGTGCTCGCGCTGACCGCGCCGATCGCCGCGGCCGAGGTTGCCGCCACGTTTGCCAAGCGCGGCGTCGTCTTGAAGCAGGTCCCCGACGGCATCAGCTTCGTCGCACCCTGCCCGGTCGGCGCCAGCAAACACCGTTCCGTGCATCTGGTTATGCCGACGACAGATGGTCCGTTGACCGTGATCTATGTGGCCGACCAGAAAGTGAATGCGGCCGCGGACTTCGAGCGCGACGGCCTGCGCGGCCGCAGCCTGCCGCTCGGCAACGGCACCCTGATCCTGCTGGCGAAAAGCCCGGCGGAGTTCGATCGCGTCGAGGCGCTTTGGCGCGCTGCCATCAGCGGCTAAGCCATTGGCGACAAGCGGCGCCGCGGCAGGCGATAATGACCGCATCAACTTCCGGATCGAAGCGATGCCCGACTTATCCGTCGTCGTGCCCGTGCACAACGAGCGCGACAATATCGTCCCGTTACTGACCGAAATCGCCGCTTCCCTGCGCGGCAAGGTCGATTTCGAGATCGTCTACGTCGACGACCTGAGCCGCGACGACACCCTGGCCGTGCTGACTGCGGCGAAGGCGCAGTTCCCCGAACTGCGCGTGCTGCGCCACGTCGTCCAGAGCGGGCAGAGCACGGCTCTGCGTACCGGCATCAAGGCCGCGCGCGGTACCTGGATCGCCACGCTCGACGGTGACGGCCAGAACGATCCGGCCGATATCCCCAAGCTCATCGCGATGCGCGACGAGTCGGCGAAAGAGATCAAGCTGTTCGCCGGCTGGCGCGTCAACCGCCAGGACTCGGGCAGCAAACGTTGGGCCTCGCGCTGGGCCAATCGCATCCGTTCGAACCTGCTCAAGGACGAAACGCCGGACACCGGCTGCGGGATCAAACTGTTCGAACGCGCCGCGTTCCTCGACCTGCCGTACTTCGACCACATGCATCGCTACCTGCCCGCGCTGATGCAGCGCGCCGGCTGGCAGGTGAAGAGCGTGCCGGTGAATCATCGCGCGCGCGGTGCGGGCGTGTCGAAATACAACAATCTCAACCGCGCTCTGGTCGGCATCTCTGACCTGCGCGGTGTGGCTTGGCTGATCCGTCGCTCCAAACGCACGGCGGTGGAAGAGCTCTGATCGCCCGGTGGTTGGCGGCGGAATGACCGCTGCTGCAGGATTGGTACGCGCAATGGCCGCGACCTTGTGTTCGCTTGCCCGTCGCGGCAGGCTGTGGAAGAATCGGACGCAAGCGCCATATTCTGCGGTTGCTATCGGTTTCTCCGCAGTACAGCGGCGGTGATTTTGGAGCAGAAAGCGTGATCGATCCGGATGGCTACCGTCCGAATGTAGGCATCATCCTGTTGCGCGACGACGGCAGGGTGTTTTGGGCGCGCCGTGCGTTCAAGGATGGCTGGCAATTCCCGCAGGGCGGCATGCGCAGCGACGAAACCCCGCTCGAGGCGATGTATCGCGAACTGCATGAGGAGACCGGCCTGCGCCCGCATCACGTGCAGGTGCTCGGCGCTACACCCGGCTGGCTGCGCTACCGCTTGCCGCCGCGCATGGTTCGGCGCAACCAGAAACCGACGTGCATCGGCCAGAAGCAGGTTTGGTTCCTGCTGCGTTTCGTCGGCGACGAGTCCGCGGTGCGCCTGGACGCCACGGACGAACCCGAGTTCGACCAGTGGCGCTGGGTGGATTTCTGGTATCCCGCCAGCCATGTCGTCTCGTTCAAGCGTGAGGTCTACCAGCGCGCGCTGCGCCATCTCGCACCGATCGCGACGAATTACAGCCATGTCGCCCTGAGCGATGCGCTCGCGGTGGCCGAACAGATGACCGAGTCCGCCTTCGCCGCGGCCGAGCAGATGGCCGAGAATGCACGAGCGGTGGCCGAAAGCATGGCTGATCTGGCCGAGCGTCTCGGCAAGACGGCTTTGGCCAAGGCGGGATAGCGAAGAGCGCAGAGTCGCGCATTATTCAGGAACGAAAGGCGCTTCGGGCGCCTTTCGGCGTTTTCAGGCGCCGCACTTGCCGACGGGTTGCGTCTCAGAGAGAAGGTAGTTGACAATCATTCTCATTTGCAATTGAATATGGCCGTCACACCACCATTGTTCGCGTCCATGTACGTCTGCATCTGTAATGCCGTCACCGAGAAGATGATCCGCCAGGCCGCCGCCGAAGGTGTGCGCAGCCTGGGCGAACTCACGCGCCGCACCGGTTGCTCGGGCGATTGCGGCAGTTGCGCTGATCTTGCCGAACAAGTGCTGCGCGATGCGCATCGCCGCACCCGCACGGCATTCAGCCTCCCGCTCATCGCGCAAGCTGCCTAGCCAGCGCCGCTTCGATCGCCGTGCGGTGCAGCCGCATCGTTCCGGTCTATCCCGCAAATGCTCACGATTCGCGTTTCTTCGCGCGTCGTTGGCGCGCGCTATAGTCACTTTTGAAGAACGTACGGAGTTACCCAATGAAAGGCGACAAGCAGGTCATCGCTCACCTCAACAAGGCGCTGTTCAACGAACTGACCGCGATCAACCAGTATTTCCTGCATGCGCGCATGTACAAGAACTGGGGCTACAAGGAGTTGGCCGAGCACGAGTACAAGGAATCGATCGACGAGATGAAGCATGCGGACAAACTCATCGAGCGCATCCTGTTCCTAGAAGGCCTGCCGAACCTGCAGGCGTTGGGCAAGCTGTTGATTGGCGAGGGTCCGATCGAAGCGCTCAAATGCGATCTCAAGCTCGAGCAGATTGCGCATCCGGACCTCAAGGCCGCGATCGCGCACTGCGAGAAGGTAGGCGATTACGTCAGCCGCGAGCTGTTCGAAGAAATCCTCGAATCCGAGGAAGAACACATCGACTGGCTCGAGACCCAGCTTGGTCTGGTCAAGCAGATTGGTGAAACCGGATATCTGCAGCAGAAGCTCGGTTCTTGAGCCCGGCCGATACGCGAAAGAGCGGAAGATAAGTGGAATGCCGGCCGTGCCGGCATGGCCTTATGTGGGCTTCAGCACCGCGAGCAGCACGATCGCGATCAGGAACAGCGCCGGCACCTCGTTGAACACGCGCAGCCAGCGCGAGGAGCGCGTGTTGCGGTCTTCGCCGAACTGTTTCACCAGATGCGCCAGGTAGGCGTGGTAGGCGACGAGGCCGAGCACGAGTGCCAGCTTGGCGTGCAGCCAGCCCTGGTGCAGGTAGCCGGGCACGAGGATCAGCGTCCAGATGCCGAAGGTCAGCGCGAGCGCGCCGCCGATGTGCGTGATCCCGAGCAGCCGTCGCTGCATGATCTGCAATTGCGCGCGTACCGCGGCGTTGTCCGACTCGGCGTGATAGATGAACAGGCGCGGCAGGTAGAACAACCCGGCGAACCAGGTCACGACGAAGACGATGTGCAGGGCCTTGATCCAGAGCATCGGGCGCGAGTGAATGTGAACCGGCAAGCAGTATAGCCGCGGAGAATGGATGCGGGGCCGCGTTTTTCGCTAAGCTTCCCGGCTCGTACTGCACGGCATGCGCATGGCCCACGTTCCGCCGCCCCCCGCCTTGGTCATTCGTCCGCACCAGGAGCGTTCGCGCTGGCGCGAATGGGCGACGATCGGCTTGTTTTGGTTCGCCTCGATCCTCGTCGCCGTCGCGCTGACCTGGGCGCTGCGCGAGAACGTGCCGGCGGATGGCGTGGCCCAGCTCAGGCGCGCGCTCGAACAGAATGTGACGCTGCAGCAGCGCGTCGCCGTACTCGAGCGCGCGCAGCAGGTGGGAAATGCGGCGAATGCCGACCTGCAGCGCCAGATCGGCGAACGCCAGGCGGAGATCGCCGGGCTCCGCGCCGACCTTGCCTTCTACAGCAGCCTGACCCGCGCCGACGCCAAACGCGAAGGCTTCAGCGTGCAGGCGCTGAGTCTGGTTGCGGCGCGCGACAATCCGCGCCTGTTCAATTTTTCCGTCACCCTGACCCAGAATCTCAAGCCGGGCCAGATCGCGAGCGGACAGGTCAGACTCAGCGTCAGCGGCACGCGCGCTGACAAACTCGTGACGATCGACTGGACCGATCTCGCCGCCAACGCCGATGCGAAGGGAATGGGATTTTCTTTCAAGTATTTTCAACAAATAAAAGGTACTCTTCTGCTGCCGGAGGGCTTCGTGCCGAATGGCGTGCGTGTCGAGGCCGATGCCGGTTCCGAGTTCGGCAAGAGTTCGCGCGATTTCACATGGGGGGAAATACTGACCACGTCGGGAGGGACGCATGCTGGGGAATCGAAATAAGTCCAATCAGGCCGTACCGCCAGCCGAGACCACCTCGCTGATCGCGAATGGCACTCAGGTTCGCGGCGATGTCACCTTCAACGGCCGCTTGCACGTCGACGGCAGCGTCGAAGGCGCATTGCATGGCGAAGGCGACAACGCCGTGCTGACGCTGTCGAACAGCGCGCGCATCAAGGGTCAGATCACCGCACCGCATGTGGTCATCAATGGCGAGGTCGACGGCGACGTCACCGCGACGCAGCGCCTCGAACTTGCCGCCGGCGCGCGCGTCGAGGGCAACGTCTACTACAAGGTCATGGAAATGTCGGCCGGCGCGCAGATCAACGGCAAGATCGTGCACCGTGCCGAAACGCCGAAGCAGCTGGCTGCGCCGGAAGAAGTGGACGAGTTCGAGTTGTCCGGCGCCGCGCATACTTGATTTCGCGCGGATCGGCACGATCTACCAACGCATGGATACTACGCCCAGCTACCAGACTGCCCTCGAGCAGCCGCTAATCTTTACCGATGCGGCTGCGCACAAGGTGCGCGAGCTGATCGCCGAGGAGAACAATCCCGAGCTCAAGCTGCGCGTGTACATTTCCGGCGGCGGCTGCTCGGGCTTCCAGTACGGCTTCACCTTCGACGAGGCGCGCGCCGAGGACGACCTCGCATTGGAAAAGGAAGGCGTCACCCTCGTCGTCGATCCCTTGAGCTTGCAGTATTTGATGGGCGCGGAAATCGACTACAGCGAAAGCCTGCAGGGCGCGCAGTTCGTGATCCGCAATCCGAATGCGAAGACGACCTGCGGCTGCGGTTCGTCGTTCAGCATCTGATCGGCTGTTGCCGTCCGAAAAAAGCACCCGCCCGAGGGTGCTTTTTTTTCGATCAGATACGCGCGCTAAAATAACTCCATGAGCAGCTCTCTCTCGCGCAGCCGCGCCAATACGTTCTCTTCCCTCGACATCGAACGCGACGCGGACTGGCGCAGCGATACCGCGACGATCAACGAACGTTTGCGCGGCGCGGCCGCGCGGTTCCTGCTCCTGCGCGACGACGGCAGTGCGCTCGTCGCCTCCGGCCGCGAACGTCTGGCGGAATTAAGTCGCGACGACTTTGTCCGCGACGGCGGCGCGGAGGCGACGACGATCTACCTCGGCAAGGTGCAAGGTCGCGACTGGTTCGCCTGGCGCCAAGGCGATGCCGCGGCCGCGGCGATCGCCGCGCGGCTCGGCGGCGACTTCATCGACCTGCGCAGTGCCGGCATGGCGCTCGAAGCCGTCGACGCCGGTCTGTTTGCCTATGCGCGTGCAATCGTCAACTGGCAGGAGCGCACGCGCTACTGCAGCGTCTGCGGCTCGCCAGTGCGTCTGGAAAGCGCCGGCCATCGCGCCGTGTGCATGAACCCGCAATGCGCCGCCGAGCATTTCCCGCGCACCGATCCGGCGATGATCGTCATCGTGGCGCATGGCGATGCCTGTCTGCTCGGCCGCCAGGCGAGCTGGCCGAAGGGGCGCTACTCCGCGCTGGCCGGATTCGTCGAGCCGGGCGAGACGCTCGAAGCCGCCGTGCAGCGCGAGGTGTACGAGGAAGCCGGCGTGCGCGTCGTCGACTGCGATTACCACTCCTCGCAGGCGTGGCCGTTTCCGTCGTCGATCATGCTTGGCTTCACCGCGCGCGCGGACGACCCGGCGATCAAGCTCGGTCCCGAGCTCGAGGATGCGCGCTGGTTCAGCGCGCGGCAGCTCGTTGATGGGCTCGCTTCGGGTGAACTGCTGATGCCTTCGCCGCTGTCGGTGTCTTACCGTCTCGTCGAACACTGGCTGCGCGAAACCGCGGGCATCGAACTCGACGCGTTGACGCGCGACGATCCGCTGCGCCGGGCCGCGCGCGGCTGACCGCCGCTGCTACAATCGGCGGCGCCCACGTGCGGTGGGTGCAAGGAGTTTCCATGGCCATCGTGTTCGTCGCGATCGTATTCGTTCTGCTGCTCACGCATTTCGCGCCCGACCTGAAACGCCTGCGCAACTTTTCCTGGCTGCGCGGCTGGCAGGACCAGGGCGCGGCGCAGTCCAGCGCGGAACTCGGCTTGCTCATCACGCTCGGACTTCCCGCGCTGCTCTGCCTTGCCGTGCAGTTGGTGCTGCGCGGCAACGTCTTCGGCCTACCGAGTCTCGTCTTCGGCATCGTCGTGCTGTTCTACTGCATGGGTCCGCGCGATCTCGAACAGGACGTCGAGGCGGTCGACAAGGCGCCCGATTCCGATCGCCGCAGCGAAGCGGCGCAGGCGCTCAAGCCCGAGGAGATGAGCGAGCCGCTGCCTTTCCGCGCCGAGCCGTTGGTCGAGGCCGCGTTTACCGCGGGCCTGCGTCGCGTGTTCGGTGTGGTGCTCTGGTTCGCCTTGCTCGGACCGGTTGGCGCCTTGCTCTATCGCCTCGCACACCTGCTCGCGTACACGCCCGCACATGCGCAGGCGTTGCCCGCCGCGCAGCAGTCGCTCGCGCAAAAATTCGCACGCTTGCTTGACTGGCTGCCCGCACACCTGATTGCGCTCGCGCTCGCAATCGCGTCCGATTTCGACGCCGTGCTCAAGACCTGGCGCAGCTACCACGCCGCGCATCCGCAAGGCTACTGGAGCTTCGAGTCTGGTTTCCTCGGCGCGATCGCGCGCGCGAGCGTCGATGCCGATGTCGAAGCCGGTGATGGCCACGCGGTAGACACGACCGATGCTCTGGTCGAGCTCGACGATGCGATGACCCTGATCCGCCGCGTGCTGATCGTCTGGCTCGCGGTGATCGCGGTGATCGTGATTTCCGGGGCGGTCGGGTAAACCCGATCAGGCCAGATCGCCGCGCAGCGCGCGCACTTTCGCTTCGAGCAGCACAGCGGTCGCGTCGGCCGCCGGCACGGCCGGTCCGGCGACGAGTTCGATGCGCGCGCGGAAACGGCGCGGCAGGCGCGCACGGTTGAGCCAGGAATCCTTGCGGCTGAAGATGCTGCCCCAGAGTCCGCGCAGCGCCAGCGGCACCACGGGCACAGGTCGCGTCGCGAGAATCCTCTCGATACCGGAACGGAACGGCGCGATCTCGCCGTCACGCGTGATGCCGCCTTCGGGGAAGATGCAGACGAGATGGCCGGCGGCGAGTTCCTTGTCGACTTCCTCGAACGCGCGTTGCAGCAGTTCCGGGTTTTCCTTCGCACCCGCGATCGGTATCGCCTTCATCGCCCTGAACAGCGGTTTCAGTGGCGTGTTGAAGATCTTGTAGTACATGACGAAACGCACCGGCCGGCGGATGCAGCCGAGCACGATCTGCGAATCCATGAAGCTGACGTGGTTGCAGACGAGCACGGCCGGGCCTTGCTCGGGAATGTTGTCGAGGCCTTGCGTGCGGATGCGGTAGAGCAGGCTGATCAGAATCCAGTCGACGAAGCGCAGCAGGAATTCCGGCACCAGCGTGTAGATGTAGATCGCGACGACGGCGTTGAGCAGCGCGGCGACGAGAAACAGCTGCGGAATGCTGAAGTGCAGCGCGTTGAGCAGCGCGAGCGACAGCGCCGTCGCCGCGACCATGAACAGCGCGTTGATGATGTTGTTGCCGGCGATGATGCGCGAGAGATGGTGGCGTTCGGCGCGGCTCTGCACGAGCGCGAACAGCGGCACGATGTAGAAGCCGGCGAACACGCCGATCAAGGTCAGATCGAGCGCGATGTGCCAGCCGCCCGCGGAATGCAGGAATTCGAGCGGCCCCAGCCCTTGCACGGGCGCCGGCTGCGCACGCGCGAAATACAGATCGACGCCGAACAGGGTGATGCCGATCGAACCGAACGGCACCAGGCCGATCTCGACTTTGTGCCCGGACAGGCGCTCGCACAGCAGCGAGCCGATGCCGGTGCCGATCGAGAACAGCGCGAGGGTGAAGGTGAACACCGCATCGTTGCCGCCGAGATAGATCTTCGTGTAACTCGGCAGCTGCGCGGTGACGACGATGCCGAAGAACCAGAACCAGGAAATGCCGAGCACCGAGTTGAACACGGTGCGATCCTGTGCGGTGAAGCGCATCGCGCGCCAGGTCTCGGAAAAGATGTTCCAGTTGAATTTCAGTTCCGGCGCGGTCGCCGGCGCCGGCGGAATCGCGCGCGACACGAGATAGCCGGTGACGGCGACGCAGAGCACGGCGATCGAGGCGAACAGTGGGCCGTCCGCGCCGCCAGCGGACATCAGCGCGCCGCCGGCCATCATGCCGAACAGGATCGCGAGCTGGGTTGCCGTCTCGACCAACGCGTTGCCGCCGACGAGTTCGTTGTCGCGCAGCGCCTGCGGCAGGATCGCGTACTTGATCGGCCCGAACAGGGTCGAGTGCGCACCCATGAGGAACAGCACGAACAGCAGCAGCCACGGACTGCGCGTGACGAAGCCCCAGGTCGCGATCGCCATCGCGGCGATCTCGAAGACCTTGACGAAGCGGATGATGCGCGTCTTTTCGAGCTTCTCCGCGAGCTGACCCGCCGAAGCCGAGAACAGGAAGAACGGCAGGATGAACAGCGCCGGCGCGACGTTGTTGTAGAAGGACACCTGCTCGTCGGGCAGGTTCATGGCGAAGCCGATCAAAAGGATCGTCGCCACGCGGAACACGTTGTCGTTGAACGCACCGAGCGCCTGGGTCAGGAAGAACGGCAGGAAGCGCCGCTCGCGCAACAGGCGGAACTGACTGTGATCGGACATCGCTACCCTTTGTGTGCTTCGAGCTTCGCGCATGTTGTCTGAAAACGACGCACGGCGCCGCGTTGCGTGCCGACGTATTACGCCGCGAGCTGCCGCGTATCGCGCAGCGCCACGGCCGTCGTTCACCCCGTAGCCAGAGTAACAAACCTCGCGGCTGATAAACTACGCTGCTTGGCACGACCTGGTTTCCGGACACAATCATGCGCAAATCGCTACGGCTTTCCGTTTTTTTCCTGCTCGCTTTCGCCGCGATCGCGGTCCATGCCGACGGGACGCTGCAGCCCGTGCCGACGCCCGACACGTCGAAGATGACTGCCGACGCGGCGAAGAAGTTAATCGCCGACCGCGCCACGATCGACAAGGCGAAAGCGGATCTCGTCGGTCCGCCGCTCGCCCAAGCCTACGCCGATCTCGGCGCGCTGTACGCGCGCAACGGGTTCGACGAAGCCGCGGCGGTCGCGTTCTACGATGCCGCCCAGGTCAGTCCGAACGACGGCCGCTGGTTCTACCTGCGCGGCGTGATCGCGCGCAAACTCAAGCGCAACGAAGACGCGCGCGCCAACTTCCAGGCCGCGTTCGAGCGCGACAAGATCTATTTGCCGATCCGCTATCGTCTCGCCGACACGCTCGTCGATCTCGGCGACACCGCCGGCGCGCGCAAGCTGCTTGAAGACGCGGCGCGCGAACATGCCGACGTGCCGGTTGTGTTTGCGATGCTCGGCCAGCTCGCGCTCAAGCAGAAGCGCTACGCCGACGCGATCGACGCGATCAACAAGGCGCTCAAGCTCGATCCGCAGGCGACCGGCCTGTACGCCTATCTCGCGGACGCTTATGCCGGGCAGAACAACGCCAAGGCTGCCGATGAGGCGCGAGCGAAGGCTGGGCGCGGCACGGCGGCGCTCGATGATCCGCTCGTCGCGGGCATGCTAGCCGCGCCGCAGGAAATCGGCAGCACGCTTGCCGACGCGCGCAACCTCGTGCAACAGGGCAACCTTCAGGCAGCGCGTGACACGCTCGCCGTGGTCCTGCAGAAGACCCCGGATGACGTCGAGGCGCTCGCATTCGGCGCGCGTGTCGAGGCGACGCTTGGCAATCAGGCGGTTGCGCAGACCTATGTCGACCAGGCGCTCAAGGCGAAGTCCGACAGCGCGACCGCGCGCGTCGCCAGCGGCATCGTCGCCGAGTATGGCGGCGACGATGCGAAAGCCTACGACGAGTACAAGCGGGCGCAGAAAGCCGATCGCAAGCTGCCCGATTCCTGGCTGCTGCTCGGCAACGCCGAGATGCGCCGCACGCGCTACGCGCAGGCCGCCGAACAGTATCGCGGCCTGATCGCACTGCAGCCCGACAGTGCCACGGCGTACGCACACCTGGTCGCCGCGCTCACGGCACAGGGCAAATGCGATGGCGCATTGGAGGCGGTCAACGCCGTGCTTGCGCGGCGCAAGGACGACGGCGACCTGCTGCAGATCTTCGTGCGCGTCGCCAGCACCTGTGCGGACGCCGACGCGATAACTCGCGATATCGCGCTCGAGTACGGCCAGGCACTCTACAAGAAGCGTCCGGATGCGACGAACGCCGCCGCGCTCGCGCTCGCGCTGGCCGCGCATGGCAAGTTCAAGGAAGCGCAGGAATACCAGGCGCAGGCGATCTTCGAGGCGACGCGTGCGCGCAATGTCGAGGCGGCCGCGTTGCTTCGCTCGACGATGCAGCAATTCGTCAAGCAACAGGTGCCGGATCGCCCGTGGCCTGTCGGCCATCCGTACTTCAAGGCGCCGCTGTTGGCCGCGCCGCCGCCGGCTGCCGCACCACCACCGGCAAAGCCCGGCAACTAGCTGCCGGCGTCATGCCCGGCCGGGCTGTGCATGACGCGTTGCTTTTCGGAGCGATCAATCCGCGCGCTGCAGTGCGCGGTGGCCGATGTCGCGTCGATGGAAGCCGCCGTCGAAGCGGATATGCTCGATCGCAGCGTAGGCGTGCTGCCGCGCCGCGCGCAAATCCGCGCCGAGCGCGCACACCGTTAACACGCGTCCGCCTGCGCTGACGACATCGGCGCCTTGCATTTTCGTGCCCGCATGGAACACCTTTACGTCGGCGCCGAAATCGCCATCGTGGCCGACGATCGCGTCACCAGTGCGCACCGTGCCCGGATAGCCGTGCGCGGCGAGGACGACGCCGATCGCTGGGCGCGCATCCCACTGCGTGCGCTGTGTGTCGAGCTTGCCGTCCAGCGCCGCTTCAATCAGTTCGACCAGATCGGATTGCAGGCGCAGCATGATCGGCTGCGTCTCCGGGTCGCCGAAGCGCACGTTGAATTCGATCACCTTCGGCGCGCCGTGCTTGTCGATCATAAGGCCGGCGTAGAGGAAACCGGTGAACGGTGTGCCGTCGGCGGCCATGCCGGCCAGCGTCGGGGCTATCACCTCGCGCAGTACGCGCGCTTCGACATCGGGCGTCACCACGGGCGCCGGCGAGTACGCGCCCATGCCTCCCGTGTTCGGTCCCGTGTCGCCGTCGCCGACGCGCTTGTGGTCCTGGCTGGTCGCCATCGGTAACGCGTGCCTGCCGTCGGCGATGACGATGTAGCTTGCTTCCTCACCGTCGAGGAACTCCTCGATGACGACGCGCGCGCCGGCCGCGCCGAGTGTGTTTGCGCCGAGCATGTCCGCGAGCGCGTGCTCTGCTTCGGCCTGCGTCATCGCGACGACCACGCCCTTGCCCGCCGCGAGGCCGTCGGCCTTGATCACGATCGGTGCGCCTTTCGCACGCACGTGGGCGAGCGCGGGCGCGAGTTCGGTGAACACGGCGTAGTGCGCGGTCGGGATGCCGTGACGGGCAAGGAAGTCCTTGGCGAAGGCTTTCGAGCCTTCGAGCTGAGCGGCCTTGGCGTTCGGGCCGAAACAGCGCAGGCCGGCTGCCCGGAAGCGGTCGACGAGACCGGCGACCAGCGGCGCCTCGGGGCCGACCACGGTCAATGCGACATTTTCCACTTGGGCAAGATGCAGCAGCGCGTCGATGTCGGTCGCCGCGATCGGTGCGTTGCGCACGCCGGCCTCGATCGCCGTGCCGGCGTTGCCGGGCGCGACGATGACTTCGCTGACGCGCGGCGACTGCTTCAACTTCCACGCCAGTGCGTGTTCGCGACCGCCGCTGCCGATGACCAGAATCTTCATGCCGTGATTCCTGCTGAGATGAGCCCCCTGAGTCAGGGGGCGATTCGCGCCAAAGGCGCGAATGGGGGTGTGGAAGAGGAAGGCCGGGGCCCGAAGTTTGCCATGCAAACTTTGGGGTTGATGCCGCGCAGCGGCATCAATGCCGGAAGTGGCGCATGCCGGTGAATACCATCGCCATGCCGTGCTCATCGGCTGCGGCGATCACTTCCGCATCGCGCATCGAGCCGCCGGGCTGGATCACCGCGGCGATGCCCGCCGCCGCGGCGGCGTCGATGCCGTCGCGGAACGGGAAGAATGCATCGCTGGCCATCACCGAGCCGCGCACTTCGAGCTTCTCGTCGGCGGCCTTGATGCCGGCAATCTTCGCGCTGTACACGCGGCTCATCTGGCCGGCGCCGATGCCGATGGTCTGGCGATCCTTGGCATAGACGATCGCGTTGGACTTGACGAACTTGGCCACTTTCCAGGCGAAGATCAGATCGTCGATCTGCTGCGGCGTCGGCGCGACTTTTGTCACCACCTTCAGGTCCTCCGCCTTGACCATGCCGGTGTCGGCGGTCTGGATCAGCAGGCCCGAGCCGACGCGTTTGGAGTTGTTGCCGGGGTGCGCGGTGACGAGATCCGTGCCGGGTGGCACCGGGATTTCGAGTACGCGCACATTGCCTTTCTTTGCGAACGCCTTCAGCGCGTCGTCGGCGTACGCGGGTGCGAGCACCACTTCGACGAACTGGCGCGAGACGATCGCCTGTGCGGTGGCACCGTCCACTTCGCGGTTGAACGCGATGATGCCGCCGAAGGCCGAGGTCGGATCGGTCTGGTAGGCGAGGTCGTAGGCCTTGCCAATGCCGTCGAGGCTCACCGCGACGCCGCAGGGATTGGCGTGCTTGACGATGACGCAGGCCGGCTTGACGAAGCTGCGTACGCAGTCCCACGCGGCGTCGGCGTCGGCGATGTTGTTGAACGAGAGTTCCTTGCCCTGCAGTTGCTTGAACGTGGCCAGCGTGCCTGCCGTGGGATGCAGGTCGCGGTAGAACGCGGCCTGCTGGTGCGGATTCTCGCCGTAGCGCAGGTCCATCAGCTTGACGAAGCGGCCGTTGGCTTGCGCGGGGAAGGTCTCGTGGCCGGCGATGGCCTCGTGTGCATCGTCGAGCTTGAGCGCGGAGAGGTAGTCGCTGATCGCGCCGTCGTAATTGGCCACGTTGTTGAACGCGGCGACCGAGAGCTTGAAGCGAGTGGCGCGCGAAAGACCGCCATGCTGTTCGATTTCCGCGAGTGCCGTCGCATACTGATCCGGCGAGGTGAGCACGCCGACGTCGTTCCAGTTCTTCGCCGCGGAACGCAGCATCGCCGGGCCGCCGATGTCGATGTTCTCGATTGCATCTTCCAGCGTGCAGTCCGGTCTGGCGACGGTGGCTTCGAACGGATAGAGATTCAGCACCAGCAGGTCGATGGGCTGGATGCCGAGTTCGGCCATTACCGCATTGTCAGTGCCGCGCCGGCCGAGCAGGCCGCCGTGCACCTTCGGGTGCAGGGTCTTCACGCGGCCATCCATGATTTCGGGGAACCCGGTGAGCTCGCTGACGTCCTTCACCGCAATGCCCGCATCGCGCAGCGCTTTCGCCGTGCCGCCGGTGGAAAGCAGCTCGACCTTGCATGCGGCGAGCGCGCGCGCGAGTTCGATCAGGCCAGTCTTGTCGGAGACGCTGAGCAGCGCGCGCCGGATGGGTACGTGAGAGTTTGTCACGGGCGGTGAGGAGCAGGGGAGGGGCGCAGATTATAGTGCGTGGGGCTGCGCTGCGCGCTTCGCGCGGTGCGCCGCCTCGCCGGTGCTATTTCCCTGCGCTCGCTCTTGAACCGGTGAAGCGCGCAGTGTGCGACCTTTCGTTACAGCCCGTGTGCCGCCAGCTTTTTGCGCAGGGTTGCGCGATTGATACCGAGCGCGGCGGCGGCCTTGCTCTGGTTGCCGCCGGCCCAGTCCATGACTTCACGCAGCAGCGGGCATTCGACCTCGTCGAGGACCAGCGTGTACAGGTCGCTGGCCTCGCCGTCCATGTCGTGCAGATAGCGGCGCACTGCGCGCGCGACACACTCGCGCAGGGCAGGCTGCAGCGCGGACTCGGTCGCTTCGCTCAGGCGCAGGTTAGGGGCAGCGTTCATCGTGCGATACCTTTTTTGCTTTCGGTTCTTCCCTGATACGGCAATCCCGGGTCGGCTTCACGAGTCGAGCGAAGCCGAAGAATTTGCAACGCGGGTCGGATAGTCTATCGCTGTAACGTCCCTGGGTTAAGTATTTTTTGCACGGCGTCGGCAATTCGCGGCATAAGCAAGACGCGTCGATGCCTTAAAGCACGGCTTACGGCTGGCCGCCTTCCGACGACGGTGTTCGCCAGGCGCGGCATGATTCAGAGAAATTTGAACTCGTACGCCACCGCGTTCTTGCCCGGATCGGCGACCTCGAACACGAGCGCAGTCGACCCATGCGCGGCGAGACCCGAATTCAGCGTGCGCGCGTCGCCGAGATATTCGGCCGGCTTGAAGCGGCGCATCGCGATGCGCTGTTCATCGAGGTCGGTCAACGTGATCTCGACGGTGGGGAACGCCTGCGCCACCTCCGCGTCATTGCGCAGCGTCGCCGAAATGATCAGCGCGTTCGGCACTGAGGGGTGCGGGCGCACGTCACGCGAGAGCAGGGTGAGGTTATCCGCGTCGCGCGCGAGCGGCAGCGAACAATGCAGCGCGGTGCAGCCGCGTTCGAGCCAGGCGCGCGCGGTCGGGTTCTGCAGCAATTCGCGGCGTTCGGCCCAGGCAAGCTGGGCGAGCAGCAGCGGGAAGAGCAGGGCGATGCCGCCTTTCCATACCCAGCCGGACGAGGCGCGTGCCGCGCGATGCGCGCGTGCGAACTCCGGGGTCGGCGCCGCGGTTGGTGCGGCGGGGCGGGCGGCGCTCTTCGCCGCAGCCACGGGCCGCATGATCGGCAGCGTCAGCTCGGGGACCGTCGCGCCGGATTCATGCTGCGCGAGATGCTGCACGCCGACCGGCAGGTCCGCGGTCAACGTGCGCAGCGCATCGAACACCGCGGTGCAGTGTTTGCAGACGACGCTGCCGCGCGCCTGGGCCAAGGCCTCGGGCGCGATCATGTAGATCGTCAGGCAGTCGGGGCATTGCGTGTACATGGCGGAATTGTAAGAAGTGCGGAGGTTGGAGGTGCAGAGTGCGAAATTCCCACACTCCGGCGATCAGTCTGCGGCCTTCTTCCTGCCGGTGATGCGCACCCAATCTTCGCGCGTTGCAACGGCGAGGTCTTCGAACCACTGCGCATAACGCGCGAGCAGTTCCGTCTCCTGTCCGCGCAGGATGCCGGACAGGGCGAGCAGTCCCTGCGGCTTGACGCTGGCCGCGAGTTGCGCAGCGAGATCGGCCAGGGGGCCGGCGAGGATGTTGGCGATCAGGATGTCCGTGCGTTGCGAGGGGAAATCCTCCGGCAGATACACCTCGAGTCCGGCCGCGACCTCGTTGCGCTCGGCGTTGGTGCGGCTCGCCTCGATTGCCTGGGCATCGTTGTCGACGCCGACCGCGCGCGCGGCGCCGAGCTTGAGCGCGGCCACGGCGAGCACGCCTGAGCCGCAACCGAAATCGATCACGCTCTTGCCGCTCACGTCGGTCGCGTCCAGCCATTCCAGGCACAACGCCGTGGTCGGATGCGTGCCGGTGCCGAAGGCGAGGCCGGGATCGAGATGGACTATCACCTTGTCGGCATCGTCCGCGCCGGGTTCGGTCGTGCTCGGATAAATCCACAGGCGTTCGCCGAAGCGCATCGGCTGATAGGTGTCCATCCAGGCACGCGTCCAGTCCTGGTCCGCCACCTCGCGAAACGCAATGCGGTCCGGCGCGAGTTCGGGCACGAGCTCGTGCAGCGCGTGGACGAGCCCGCTGCGGTCGACATCGCTCGCGAACAGTGCGTTGAGCACAATCTCGTTCCACAGCGGCAGCTCGCCGACGCCGGGCTCGAAAATCGCGCGCTCGTCGGGCGTATCCGCGTCGGCGTCGCGCAGCGTGATCGAGAGAGCGCCGAGATCCTCGAGCGCGAGTTCGACGCGTTCCTGCTGCTTCGCATGCAGGGTCAGGGAGAGTTCGAGCCAGGCCATCGGCGTATCCTCAACCGCGCCCGATGCCTTTCTCGCGCTGTTCCGCGATGCGTTTTTCGAGATAGTGGATATTCTGGCCGCCGGCCTGGAAGCCGCCGTCGGCCATGATGCGTTGCTGCAGCGGGATATTGGTCTTCACGCCGTCGATGACCAATTCGCCGAGCGCGATACGCATGCGCGCGATCGCGGTTTCGCGGTCGCGGCCGTGCACGATCAGTTTGCCGATCATCGAGTCGTAATTCGGCGGGATCTTGTAGCCGTCATAGATGTGCGTATCCATGCGCACGCCGGGGCCGCCGGCGGCGAGGAAGCGCTTGACCATGCCGGGCGACGGCATGAACGTGTCGGGATCCTCGGCGTTGATGCGGCATTCGATCGAGTGACCGGTGATCTTGATGTCTTCTTGCTTGATCGAAAGCTTTTCGCCGCCCGCGATCAGCAACTGCTCGCGCACGAGATCGACGCCGGTGATCATCTCCGTCACCGGATGCTCAACCTGGATGCGCGTGTTCATTTCAATGAAGTAGAAGCGGCCGTTTTCGTAGAGAAACTCGAACGTGCCCGCGCCGCGATAGCCGATGCGGATGCAGGCCTCGACGCAGACGCGGCCGATATCGGCACGCTGCTGCGGCGTGATGCCCGGCGCCGGCGCTTCCTCGACGACCTTCTGGTGGCGGCGCTGCATCGAACAGTCGCGCTCGCCGAGATGGATCGCGTTGCCCTGGCCGTCGGCGAGTACCTGGATTTCCACGTGGCGCGGATTCTCCAGGAACTTCTCCATGTAGACCTGATCGTTGTTGAACGCGGCCTTGGCCTCGGACTTCGTGGTCAGGATCGCGTTGTTGAGATGCGCTTCGGTGTGCACCACGCGCATGCCGCGGCCACCGCCGCCGCCCGCGGCCTTGATGATGACCGGATAGCCGATTTCGCGCGCGATCTTCGCATTCGTCGCCGCATCATCACCGAGCGGGCCGCCGGAACCGGGCACGCAGGGCACGCCCGCGGCCTTCATCGCCTTGATCGCTTCGACCTTGTCGCCCATCAGGCGGATTACCGGCGCCGTCGGGCCGATGAAGATGAAGCCGGATTGCTCGACGCGTTCGGCGAAGTCGGCGTTCTCGGACAGGAAGCCGTAACCGGGATGGATCGCCTGCGCGTCGGTCACCTCGGCCGCAGCAATAATGGCCGGCGTCGACAGATAGCTCTCTGCAGCGGGTGCCGGGCCGATGCAGACCGACTCGTCGGCCATGCCGACGTGCTTCAAATTGCGGTCGACCGTGGAATGCACGGCCACGGTCTTGATGCCGAGCGTGGCGCAGGCGCGCAGGATGCGCAGCGCGATTTCGCCGCGGTTGGCGATGACGACTTTATCGAGCATGGGCGCGCCGACTCAGCCGATCACGAACAGCGGTTCGTCGAACTCGACCGGCTGGCCGCTCGACGCAAGCACGGCGAGCACCGTGCCGGCCGCGTCGGCCTCGATCTGGTTGAACATCTTCATCGCCTCGATGATCGCGAGCGTGTCACCGACCTTGACCGTCTGGCCGACTTTTACGAACGCCGGCGCCTCCGGATTCGGCGAGGCGTAGAACGTACCGACCATCGGCGAGCGCAGGACATGGCCCGGCGGCAGTTCCTTGCCGCTGGCGGCAGGCGCCGGGGCCGGCGCACTCGCCGCGGGCGCGGATACCGGCGCAGCCGCGGCAGCGGGAACCTGGACATGCGTCATCGGCGCGGCTGGCCCCATGGCGGATCCTTTCGGCACGCGCGAGAGGCGCACCGATTCCTCGCCTTCCTTGATTTCGAGTTCGGCGAGGTTGGATTCCTCGAGGATGTCGATCAGTTTTTTTATTTTGCGGAGATCCATTGATAAACCTTTCTTTTGGTTCCGATTATCTTTGCTTAGGCTTTTCGTCGATGCCGGATTGGTCAAGACGCTGCACTGCTGCTTCCAGCGCCAATCCATAGCCGATCGGCCCGAGACCGCAAATCACGCCGACGGCGAGATCGCTCAGATAGCTGTGCCGGCGAAACGCCTCGCGCGCATGCACGTTCGAAAGATGCACTTCGATGAACGGAATCGCCACGGCGGCGAACGCGTCGCGCAGGGCGATGCTGGTATGGGTGAACGCACCCGGATTGATCAGGATGAACGCCGTGCCGTCCGTGCGCGCGTGCTGCACGCGCCCGACCAGCTCGTGTTCGGCATTCGACTGCAGACATTCCAGCGCGTGCCCTGCGACGTTGGCGCGTGCCGCCAGGTCGGCGTTGATCTCGTCCAGCGTCGCACGCCCATAGATCTCCGGCTCGCGCGTGCCGAGCAGGTTCAGGTTGGGGCCGTGCAGGACGAGTATTTTCGCCACGAATGGAAAAGTCCGACGGGCCGGCGGCCCGGTCAAGGCGCGGAAGTCTGCGCCGTCGATGCCGACTTGTCCAGTGCGATACGTACAAATTCGGCGAAGATGGCCGATGTTGATCCGCTGTTTGAATACTTGGCAGGCTGCGGGTTGTTGCGGCTCCGTCCCGCCTGACTAGAGATGCGGTTGCAGCCAGTCGCCGAGGCTTTCTTCGCTGAAATAGCCCGCGCGCTGGGCGAGCAGCTTGCCATCGCGACCGATCAACACACTATACGGCAGCACGCTGCGGGTGTCGCCATAACGCAGCGAGGCGTCTTCGTCGTCGCCGGCGAGCAGGATCGGGTAGCGGATCGGATAGTCCTTGAGGAAGTCGCGCACGGCATCGGCATCGTCGACGGCGACGCCGATCACGAGCAGGCCCTTGTCGGCGAATTTTTCGTGGGTCGCGTCGAGCAGCGGCATCTCTTCGCGGCACGGACCGCACCAAGTTGCCCAGAAGTTCAGCAGCACGAGTTTGCCGTCGAATTCGGACAGTCGCCGCGATTTGCCTTCGACATCGGACAGCTCGAGATCGGCGCGCTGATCGCCGACCTTGAGCACGGTCATGCCCGGCGGCACGGGGCGATCGGCGTAGTCGTTCATGTGCGTCGAAGCGAATAAGCCGAGCAAGGCGCCGAGGATGGCAACGGCGACGATTACGAGATGGGAACGTTGCAACATTAAGAACCTGTCCTCAAAGCTACTGCGCTCGATAATTTGCGCGCCGGCGGTGCTCGGAATCCTCACATACTCGTATGTATGCTCCGGTTCCTGCGCTCCTGCGTCGCGCAAATTCTCTTCGCTCGCTACGCTTTGAGGGCAGGTTCTAAGGCGCCGACTTGCCCTCGATTGCCGACTCGACTATGCCCTGGGTCAGCACGGTCGGCAAGGCGTGACCTTCCTCGCCCTTGCGAAACACGACATAGAGCGGCACGCCGACCGAATGGAATTTCTCGAGGAAAGCTTCGATATCGGGATCGGGATTGGTCCAGTCCGCAACCATGAACACGGTATCGGTGCGTTTGAGCAGGGCGCGGAACGCATCGGTGTGCAGCACGGCGCGCTCGTTGACCTTGCAGGTCGTGCACCAGTCCGCGCCGACATCGACGAAGACGGCGTTGCCGGCCTTGCGCAGCTCGGCGAGCTTGGCCGGGCTGAAGGCGACTTGGCCGGCCACATCAGCGGCCGCGACCGTGCTGCGTTCAAGACGCGCAATCGCATACAGCGGCGGCAGCGCGAGCAGCAGTGCGACGAGGGCCAGCAGGCGCCAGGGGCCGCTGCCATAGCGGCTGCGTTCGAACCACCACAGCGCCAAGCCGAGCACGATCACGCCGACGAGCACTAGGCCGATCGCATCGACGCCGCGCTGGTTGCCGAGCACCCAGATCAGCCATGCCGCAGTGAGATACATCGGAAACGCCAGCAGCTGCTTGAGTGTTTCCATCCAGGCACCGGGCCTGGGCAGGAGGCGGCCGATCGCGGGCACGAAACCGATCAGCAGGAACGGCAGCGCCAGACCGAGGCCGAGCGCGATGAACACGAGGAACGCGGTCAGTGTCGAACTCGCGAAGGCGAAGGCGAGCGCCGAACCCATAAATGGCGCCGTACAGGGACTTGCTACCACGACCGCAAGCACGCCGGTGAAGAAATCGCCGGCCGGTCCCGAGCGCGAGGCGAGACCCTGTCCCGCATTGGTCAGGCCGACACCGAACTGGACCACACCCGACAGCGACAGGCCGATCGCGACGATCACGTAGACGAGCACGGCGACGATCAGCGGCTGCTGCAATTGGTAACCCCAGCCGTAGGCCATGCCGGCTTTGCGCAACGCGATCACGGCGAGGCCGACCGCGGCGAACGAGAGCATCACGCCGGCGGTGTACCAGAGCACGTGCTTGCGCGCGTGCCGCGGCGACTCGCCGCCTTCGAGGATCGAGATCGCCTTGAGCGAAAGCACAGGCAGCACGCAAGGCATCAGGTTGAGGATCAGGCCGCCGAGCAGCGCGGCAAACAGCGCTGCGAACAGCGAACCGCCGCTTGCCGCAGGCCGTGCCTGCGGCGAAATGTCGGCGACCGAGGTCGCGATCCCATCGCCGCTGGCAGCGCCGGCCATCGTCACCTGGATGCTGCGCGTGGTCGGCGGGTAGCAGACGCTGCCTTCGAGGCAGCCCTGGAACGTCGAGGTGAAGTGCAGCGGCTGGCCCGCAGCGAGGCTCGACACGCCGATCGGCACGTCGACCTGGTCGAAATACACGGTCGTCTTGCCGAAGCTTGCATCCTCGTGCAACTTGCCTTCGGGCCAGCGTGGCGCGCCGAGTGTCGCGTTGTCCGCGCGGAACGAGGTCTTGTCGCGATACAGGTAGTAGCCTTTCGGCATCGTGAAGCGCACGAGCACTTCGCCAGGCCCCGACGCGATGGCCTCGAAGACGAAGGCCTTGTCGACCGGCAGCGGCTCGCCCGTATCAAGCGCGCTGCCGGAGGCGCCGCTGCCGAGCAGGTTGGTCGCGCCTGCGGCGGGCAACGCGGTTCCGCTCGCCGTGGGCAGATCGAGCGCGAGTTTCACCGTATGCGGCGGATAGCAGATCTTCGGCTCGACTTCGTGGCAGCCCTGGTAGCGCACCGCAAGCGTGACCTGCGCGGCGTCGGCCGGGGCGGTCAGTTTTTGCGTCGAGGAAAAATTCTGGTGGTAAACCTCGACGTCGCCGAGAAACTCGTCGTGCTTCTTCTCGCCCGCGGGCAATTCGTGTGCGCCGAGCGCAACGCCCGCGTCGTTCGTCGTCACCTTGATACGGTCGCGGTAGAGGTAGTAGTGCTCGGCGAGCTTCCAATCGAGCTGCAGCGTGCCGCGATCTAGCGCCTTCGCATTGACCGTGAAGGCCTGTTCGACCGGCAACAACTCGTCGGCCTCCGCGGCGCGGAGGCCGGGCGAAGCGAACAGGCAGGCGAGGATGAGCAGGGGAATGCCGTGGTGCAGAAATTTCATCCGGAAATGATCTCAGAGTTCGAATCGAGAGGCAGTGAAGACCGGCAGCAACCGGTCGCGCTTTCAGCGCGTGCCGAGTCGTGTGATCGTGGATAGTTCATTTTACCTGACCACTGTGCAGTGGCGGTTCCGCCATCGTGGATGCGGTTTGCGGGGCGCGTGGTTCATGTCACCTGCACCTGCGATGTTTTCTAGGCGACATAGCGCCGCTGCCGCACCCACTTCGTCGCGATCCATTTCTCGCCTTTGAGCACCGGCAGGCCGCCGTGCAGGGTTTGCGGGTCGACCTGGTCCAGACTGTTGCAGTATTCGAAGTAGACCGCGGCGCCCTTCTTTGGCCCGATGCGCAGCCCGAGTTTGGGGAACACGGTCGCGCCGCCGTCTTCGACGTCGTTGAGATAGATG
>Ga0207712_10000170_pt1 | contig 67105 bp, 51 predicted proteins | sample KBSS44metaG_FD_184402 | JGI IMG/M metagenome (GOLD analysis project Ga0207712, IMG submission 184402) | Switchgrass rhizosphere microbial communities from Kellogg Biological Station, Michigan, USA - KBS S4-4 metaG (SPAdes) (version 2) | ecosystem: Host-associated > Plants > Roots > Rhizosphere...
CGTATCGGGATCGACACCGCAGCGTCCGGCGACCGTGTCCGGCGCATAGTCGTCTGAGAGGAAGCGCTCGGCGAAGAGCTGGAACGCGGGCACCGCGATACGGCCGTCGGCGAGCGGGTACTGGCCGGCGATCAACGGGGAGATGTCGGCAGCGTCGGCTCGCTCGAAGCGCCAGCGAGGCGCGCCGTCTGCTTCGCCCGGGGTGTCCTCTTTTGTTTCTCCGACGCGTGCCGCACACAGCGCTTGGCCGTGCGCATCGCGCGCGAACAGGCCGTCTCCGGCCCCGCCGGGATCCTGGATCACCAGATAGTGCGCATTCGTGTAGCGCACGAGATAGTCGAGATCGACGCGGTCGCCGTGCAGCAGCTCGTGGATCAGGGCGCCGGCGAGCAGCCCGTCGGTGCCCGGGTTGATCGCGACCCATTCGTCGGCGATCGCGCCGTAGCCGCTGCGCACCGGATTGATCGCGACGATCTTCGCGCCGCGCGCCTTGAGCTTGCCGAGGCCGAGCTTGATCGGATTGGAATCGTGGTCCTCGGCGACGCCCCACAGCACCAGGTACTTGGTCAGCTCCCAATCCGGCTCGCCGAATTCCCAGAAGCTGCCGCCGAGCGTGTACATGCCGGCGGCGGCCATGTTGACCGAGCAGAAACCGCCGTGCGCTGCGTAGTTGACCGTGCCGAACTGCTGCGCCCACCAGCCGGTGAGCGCTTGCGACTGGTCGCGCCCGGTGAAGAAGGCGAGCTCGTCGGGATTGCGCCGGCGGATGTCGCCGAGCCAGCTCGTCGCGAGCTCCAGCGCCTCGCTCCATTCGATCTCGCGGAACTTGCGTTCGCCGCGCTCGCCCACGCGCAGCAAAGGCTTGCGCAGACGCGCCGGCGAATAGTGCTGCATGATGCCGGCCGACCCCTTCGCGCAGATCACGCCGCGATTGACCGGATGGTGTGGATTGCCGTCGATGTAGCGGACGCGGCCTTCTTTCAGGTGCGCCCTGATTCCACACCGGCACGCGCACATGTAGCACGTGGTCGTTTTGACCTCGTCGCCGGTCGGCTGGTTGAGATTCAGCGAAGTGTGCGGCACGGGCATCGGCGTGGATGGCGATTCGGCCATGGTAGCGGATGCTTCCCTGGCGCGGACTCACCGTTGCCATCGAATCGCCCTCTTCGGCGACGGGCGCCTCGGTAGACTTTTCTCCCTTTCCCCTGGAGCCCGGTCGATGTCGACGCGCGTGCTTGCCCTGGTGCTGGCCCTGGCTTTCTCCTCCGTCGCCCTTGCCGAGGCGGCGCCTTGGGAAATCCATCCCGAATGGGCCAAGGAATTTTCCGATCGGGCTGTCGCCGGCAGCATGCTGGTCTACGACGAGCGCGACAATCGCTATCTCGTCTTCGATCGCGCGCGCGCCGAGAAGCGCTTCACGCCGGCGTCGACTTTCAAGGTGTTCAACGCCCTGGTCGCGCTCGAGACGGGCGCCATCAAGGACGAATACGAAGTGATCCGCTGGGACGGCGTGAAGCGCGGCATGGAAAACTGGAACCGCGACCAGTCGCTCGCCAGCGCGATGAAGTTCTCCGCAGTGTGGTTCTATCAGGAGATGGCGCGGCGCGCCGGCGCGCCGCGCATGCAGGCATGGATCGACCAGGTCGGCTACGGCAATCGCGATATCGGCGGCGGCATCGACCGGTTCTGGCTGGACGGAGGCAAGTTGCGCATTTCCGCGCTGGAGCAGATTGGCTTCCTGCGCCGCCTCGCCGAAGGCGGCCTGCCGTTTTCACCGCAGGCGCAGGAGGCCGTACGACGCATCACCATCGTGGACGCGGCGCCGGACTACATCCTGCATGCGAAGACCGGCTGGGCGCTGCGCGCTGCGGCCGACGGCAAGCATGATCTGGGCTGGATCGTCGGCTGGGTCGAGCGCGACGGGCGGCGTTGGTTCTTCGCGATGAACATGGACATGTCGCGCGGCGACGCCGATGCCGCGCAGCGCCTGCCGCTGGCGCGCGCGATCCTGATGCGCAGTGGAGCGCTGCCCACGGCGCCGTGATGCCGGTTGCACCGCGGCCGGCCGATTCGCCGTCGTGGCTACAATGGCGCATGGGCCACCCATTCCATCGAACATGACGATCGATTCCGCGCACTCGCGCCGCGTATCGCGCGCGGTCCGCCGGGTGCTGCCGCGCACGTTCTATCGACGCGATCCGCGCGACGTCGCGCCGGATCTGCTCAACAAGATCCTGCAGGGGCCGGACGGATGCAGCGCGCGCATCGTCGAGACGGAAGCCTATTGCGGCGCGTTCGACGAGGCTGCGCACACGTTCGGCGGCAGGACCGCACGCAATGCCACGATGTTCGGCCCGCCCGGGCACCTGTATGTCTATTTCACCTACGGCATGCACTGGTGCGCGAACACGGTGTGCGGCGAAGACGGCGAGGGCGTCGGCGTGCTGCTCCGCGCGGCCGAGCCGATCGGCGGCATCGCCTTGATGCGCGAGCGCCGGCCGCGCGCGAAAAGCGATCGCGAGCTGTGCAGCGGACCGGCGCGGCTGACACAGGCGCTCGCGATCACGCGCGCGCAGGACGGCAACGATCTCGTCCGCGGTTCTTACCGCATCGTCGACGACGGCACGCCACCGCCGTCCGACGCGGTGGTCGGTCCGCGCATCGGCATCTCGCGCGCGATCGATGCACCGTGGCGATGGTACGTGCCCCGCAACGGACACGTCTCGAAGCGCTAGCGTGCGGCCGGCGTGTCCGCGCCTAGCAGCTGCAGCGATTGTTCGTCGAACAACGGCTCGTCCTGCCCCGCCTGTACGAACAGGAACGCACGCACCTTGCCGTTCGGATGCGTTTCGAAATACTGCACGCCGTCGGGCGCGAAGCCGCGCTCGCCGCAGGGTGGCTCGGGGATGTCGCCCGGATCGGTGCCCGCCTCCAGCTGCTTGGCGTACGCCGCATCGGGAAGGAACGTGTAGCGCTTCACGCCGGCGGGAGGCGTGCTGTCGCGATACGGTTCCAGCTTGCAATGTTCGCGTTCGGCCGGCGAGGCGCCGGCAGCCCACAGCCGCCGCATGCCCGCCTCGAGGCTTTCGCCCGCTTCGAGGGCATGGACCTCGACCAGGGTTTCCTCGTCGCCGCCGTCGGAATAGTGCAGGACGAGTCCGGCGCCGCGCAGCGAGAAGGTGATCTTGCGCGCGTCGAACTCGCACTGCTGGACCCAGGCCGCGAGCCCGACCTTCGCATCGGACAGGTGCTGCCAGCTGCAGCCCTTGACCGGCGCGCGCGCGGGAGGCGATTCGCCGCCCGACCTGGCGAAGCCGGCACCGGCGGCGAGCGCCAGCAGGAGGGAACAAAAAGCGATCTTCGGCATGACGATGACTCCGTTGTCGTAGGGGCGCGGCACCCTGCTGCCGCGCTCAGTCGGGTTCGACGATCACGATCGTCGGGTCGTCGTAGCCGGAGTAGCTCACGCGTGTCGTCGACTTGATGCCCATGAAGCTTCCGCTCGACTCGGTCTGCAGCGGCAGTCCGCTCTTCGCCGAGATCCACGTCTTCGCATCGGCCTTGAACGGCTTGGTGACGGTGTAGCGATAGACCTTCGCCGCTTCGCCACCGACGCTCTCATCCGGCAGGGCTTCCACGTTCATGTCGCTCTCGGTCTCGCGCAGGAAATCCTCGTTGCGGTACTGTGCGACCAGCTTGCCGACGCCCGGCACCGGCAGCCGGGTCAGCTTGCCGTCCATCTCCATGTACATCGAATCGCCGACGATCAGCTGGCTCGGGCCTTTCGGCGACTGGATGCGGTAGCGGTCGGGCGCACGGAATTCCATCGTCGACACCTGCTCTCCTTTCTTGAGGTCGGTGACGGTGGCGCGAAAGCTCTTGGCCGCCAGGAACTTCGTGAACGCGGCATGGAGTTCGTCCTTCGGTGCCGCCGCCGCCATCTGGCAGAACAGGGCGAGTGCGGCGGTGGCGGCAAGCGTGATCGGACGGGTCATCGAAGGTTTCCTGATGGCTTTGGATGGGTTGGCAGTGACACACTAGTGCGGATCGCTACACCCATACGCAAAAAAGCCCCCGAACGCGACATTCCATGGACCGCTACGAACGCATCCTGACCCTGCACCGCATCCTGAAGTCGGCGCGCTATCCGGTACCGTTCGCGCGCCTGAAGGACGACCTCGGCTGCTCGCGCGCGACGCTGTATCGCGACATCGCCTTCCTGCGCGATGCGCTCGGCGCCCCGATCGAGAGCGGCGACGGCGACGAGGCGACCTTCCACTACGCCGCCGACGAGGCCGAACGTTTCGAACTACCGGGCCTTTGGCTGACCAGCGAGGAGCTTGCCGCGCTGCTCGCGCTGAACGAGCTGCTCGGCCGATCCGATCCCGGCGTGCTGGCCGGCGCGCTGGCGCCGTTTCGCGCGCGAATCGAGCGCCTGCTGTCGGACCACTCCAGCGGCCGTGCGCTGCCGGTCGAACGCATCCGCGTGCTCGCCAGCGGTTCGCGCAAGCTCGACCAGGCCGCCTTCCGCACGGTCGCCAGCGCGTTGCTCAACCGGCAGCGGCTGAAGTTCCGCTATCGCGCCCGTTCGACCGACGCGCAGACCGAACGCGTGGTGTCGCCGCAGCGCCTCGCGCACTACCGGGACAACTGGTACCTGGACGCCTGGGACCACAGCCGCGACGCGCTGCGCAGCTTCGCGCTCGATCGCATCCGCGACCCGCAACTGATCGAGGAGGCGGCGCTCGATCGCGACAGCGTCGAACTCGACGCACATCTGGCGTCGAGCTACGGCATCTTCTCCGGCACGCCGAAAGCGTGGGCGACGATCCGATTTTCCGCTCACGCCGCGCGCTGGGTCGCCGACGAGCACTGGCATTCGCAGCAGCAGGGCGCGCGTCTGGCGGACGGCCGCTACGAGTTGAAGCTGCCGTACTCGAACTCGCGCGAGCTGCTGATGGACGTATTGAAATACGGCCCCGATGCCGAAGTCGTCGCGCCGGTGAGCCTGCGCGAGGAGATGAAGATCCTGCTGCAGCTCGCGCTCGGCGCCTACCAGAGCGCATCTTGAAAGGGTGAGGCAGGCATGACGAACGGCGAACCGACCGCACTGCCCGATCCTGCGCCGCAGATCGAACCGGCGCGCGGGACCAGCGTTTCGCTCGTGCTCGGCTCGGGCGGCGCGCGCGGCTATGCGCACATCGGCGTCATCGAGGAACTGGAAGCGCGCGGCTTCGTGATCCGCTCGATTGCCGGAAGCTCGATGGGCGCGCTGATCGGCGGCATCTACGCCGCCGGCAAATTGCGCAGCTACACCGACTGGGTGGTGCCGCTGCAGCGGCTGGACGTACTGCGCCTGCTCGACTGGACGCTCAGCGGCGGCGGCTTCATCAAGGGCGACCGCATCATCGGCGTGATGCGCGAGCTGGTCGGCGATACCGACATCGAGGAATTGCCGATTCCGTACACCGCCGTCGCCGTCGATCTCGACCTGCAGCGCGAAGTGTGGTTTTCGCGCGGTCCCTTGTTCGATGCGATCCGCGCCTCGATCGCGATCCCGACGTTGATCCGCCCGCACCACTACCAGGGGCGACTGCTCGTCGACGGCGGCCTTCTCAATCCGCTGCCGGTTTCGCCGACGCTGCGCGATTTCACCGATGCGACGATCGCGGTCGACGTCAATGCGCCGCCGGAGCCGCTGCACGGCAGCAGCATGGTGCACGCGGCCGCCGGCGGCCCGCCCGACGTGCTGCCCGCCGGGGCGGCGTCCGATGCGGCACCGCCGCCGCGCCGCCATCGCATCGCCGATTTCATCGAGAAGCAGTTCGCCAAGCGCGAACATCGCGGCGCCGCACACGAGCCCGGCGCGTTCGAGCTGTTCGCGCGTTCGCTCGACATCGTGCAGGAAACCATCACGCGCCTGAAGCTCGCCGCGCAGCCGCCGGATCTGCTGATCACGATTCCGCGCAACGCCTGCGCGTTCTACGAATTCCATCGCGCCGAGGAACTCATCGCGCTCGGTCGCCGCCGCACGCGCGAGGCGCTGGAGCGCTGGTCGCCGACGCGCGCGCCGCGCTGAAGATTTTCCGATCCCGGAAAAGGAATCGGCCCGCCTTGGGGAGAGGCGGGCCGATCGGGCGGCGGCTTGGGGAAAGGAGGCTGGGGATGAACCTCCGAAGCCGGACCGCACGTGCAGAGTAAGGATCGATGCTGTCGGCAAGCTTTCATGCAAAAGCCGCATTCAGTGTCCGTTGTGTTTCGCGTTCAGCTCGACAAAAAAAGGGCCGGCAATGCCGGCCCCTTCGTCGAACATGGGCGCGGCGTCAACCGCGCTTCATCGAACCGAAGAACTCGTCGTTGGTCTTCGTGTTCTTCATCTTGTCGAGCATGAATTCCATCGCGGCGAGCTCGTCCATCGGATGCAGCAGCTTGCGCAGGATCCAGATCTTCTGCAGTTGGTCCGGGTCGATCAGCAGCTCCTCGCGGCGCGTGCCGGAGCGGTTGATGTCGATCGACGGGTAGACGCGCTTTTCGCTGATGCGGCGGTTCAGGTGCACTTCCATGTTGCCGGTGCCCTTGAACTCTTCGTAGATGACCTCGTCCATCTTCGAGCCGGTGTCGATCAGCGCGGTCGCGATGATCGTCAGGCTGCCGCCTTCCTCGACGTTGCGCGCGGCGCCGAAGAAGCGCTTCGGACGCTGCAGCGCGTTCGCGTCGACGCCCCCGGTCAGCACCTTGCCCGACGACGGCACCACGGTGTTGTAGGCGCGCGCGAGTCGCGTGATCGAATCGAGCAGAATGACGACGTCCTTCTTGTGCTCGACCAGGCGCTTGGCGCGCTCGATCACCATTTCGGCGACCTGCACGTGGCGCACGGCCGGTTCGTCGAACGTCGAGGAGATCACCTCGGCGCGCACGCCGCGCTGCATTTCGGTGACTTCCTCGGGGCGCTCGTCGATCAGCAGGATGATCAGGTGTGCATCGGGGTGGTTGTGCACGATCGCCTGCGCGACGTTCTGCAGCATCATCGTCTTGCCGGCTTTCGGCTGCGAGACGATCAGGCCGCGCTGGCCGCGGCCGATCGGCGCGACGAGGTCGAGGATGCGCCCGGTGATGTCCTCGCTGGAACCGTTGCCGCGTTCCAGATGGAACGCCTTGCGCGGGAACAGCGGGGTCAGGTTCTCGAACAGCACCTTGTTCTTCGACATCTCCGGCGGCTCGCCGTTGATGTGGTCGACCTTGAGCAGCGCGAAATAGCGCTCGCCTTCCTTCGGCGGCCGGATGCGGCCGGTGATGTAGTCGCCGGTACGCAGGTTGAAGCGGCGGATCTGGCTCGGGCTGACGTAGATGTCGTCCGGGCCGGCCAGGTAGGAGAGGTCGAAGCCGCGCAGGAAGCCGAAGCCGTCCTGCAGGATCTCCAGTACGCCCTCGCCGTAGATGCCGCCGCCGGCGCGCGCATGCGCCTTGAGGATGAAGAAGACGATGTCCTGCTTGCGCGCTCGCGCGACGCCTTCCTGAACGCCGAGGCTTTCGGCCAGCGCGAGCAGGTCGGCGGCGGACTTGCGCTTGAGTTCGTTGATGTCGATCAGCGGACCGTTGCCGCCGCCGTTGCGCGACTCGTCGTATTCCTCGTCCGCGTTCGGGTTGTAGCCGCCGCCCTGCGGATTGTTGCCGTGGCGGTTGCGGCGATCGCGGCGGCCGCGACGGCCCTGGCCCTGCGCGTTCTGGTTCTGGCCGCCCTGCTGCTGCGGGTTGCCGTTGCCATTGCCGTTGCCGGGCGGCTGTCCGGACTGCGGATTGGCCGCATTGCCGTCGGCATTGCCGCCGCCAGCCTGTTCAGCCGGCATGTACTCGCCGGCCGGCGGCGCCGGATCGTGATGGGGTTGCTGCGCCTCGACCGGCGCTTGCGCGGCCTCGGCGGCTGCGTTCTGTGCGGCCTGCTGCTGCGCGCGCGACTGGCGCTGGCGCGGCTCGCGACGGCCTTCGGCAACGGCGACGGGGCCGTTTTCGTTCGTTTCGTTTTCGGACACGGGCAATCCTCGCTGGGCGCCGTTGGAGCAAAAGGAGGGAAGGATCTGCGGGAAGCGGGCGGAGCGGCATGGCTCCGGGCGCTTGGACCTACGGTAACACTGTGTGCTGCGGCCGTCTAGCTGGGGGGCCGGGAATGGGGAATCGGGAGTTGGGAATGGGAAAGGCGCGCTGTTGCAGCTTCGCCTCTGTTCCCCATTCCCGATTCCCAGCCTTCAGTCACCCCGCCTTGGCGGCCGGCGCGGCGACGATCGCCTTGTCGATCATCTGGGTCAGCTGGCTCTTGCTGACCGCGCCGATCTGCGTCGCCTGGACCTTGCCGTCCTTGAAGATCATCAGGGTCGGAATGCCGCGCACGTTGTAGTTGCGCGGAGTTTTCTGGTTGTGGTCGATGTTGATCTTGGCGACCTTCAGCTTGCCCTGATAGGTGGCCGCCAGGTCGTCGAGGATCGGCGCGATCATTTTGCACGGACCGCACCATTCGGCCCAGAAATCGACCAGGACGGGGTCGGACGATTGCAGCACGTGCGCTTCGAACTGGTCGTCGCTGACGTGCGAAATATGCTCGCTCACTGGAACTCTCCGGTATGACTTTTACGGGCGACCGCGCGCCCCGGACGGGCTTCCGCTACACTCGCGCGGTTCTGGCGGCGCAGACGGGTGAGGGATGCGAAAGGCAGGCCTCATTTCAGCCCAAACGTTGACCCTGCGCAAGTTGGGGATGCCGCCGCGCATTGCAAGAGCGGCCGGGCGCCGCCATGTAGGGCGCATCCAGAACACCGCACACCGGCCGCCGCCATCCTGACGGCACCGTTTCCGGGAGCGTTTTCGGCCATCGCCGGAACGGCCCGCCAGGACCTTCGCAGAACTCATTAATGTCCACGCATCCGCTTACCGATATCACTTTCGAGAGTTTCGACCTGCATCCGCGCCTGCTGTCCGGCCTGCATGCGTCCGGTTTCACGCGCTGTACGCCGATCCAGGCGCTCAGCCTGCCGATCGCGCTGGCGGGCCACGACGTCGCCGGCCAGGCGCAGACCGGCACCGGCAAGACCGGCGCCTTCCTGGTCGCCGTGCTGAACCGGCTGTTGACCAAGCCCGCCGTCGCCGATCGCAAGATGACCGATCCGCGCGCCATCATCGTCGCGCCGACGCGCGAGCTGGCGATCCAGATCGACAAGGACTTCCGCAACATCGGCCGCGACACCGGCCTGCGTTCCGCGCTGATCTACGGCGGCGTCGACTACGACAAGCAGCGCGAGCTGCTCAAGGCCGGCAGCGACATCATCATCGCGACGCCGGGGCGCCTGATCGACTACCTCAAGCAGCACGTGTTCTCGTTCAACGCGATCGAGGCCGTCGTCATCGACGAAGCCGACCGCATGTTCGACCTCGGCTTCATCAAGGACATCCGCTTCCTGCTGCGCCGCATGCCGCCGCGCGAAGAGCGCCAGGGCATGCTGTTCTCGGCAACTTTGAGCCATCGCGTGCTCGAACTCGCCTACGAGCACATGAACAGCCCGGAGAAGGTCACCGCGGAGACCGAGACGGTCACGGCCGACCGTGTGCGCCAGGTCGTCTACTTCCCGGCCAAGGAAGAGAAGCAGCCGCTGCTGATCAACCTGCTCTCGCGCATCGACGCGCAGCGCAGCATCGTCTTCGTCAATACCAAGATCGCCGCCGAGAAGGTCACGCGCACGCTCGAGCGCCACGGCTTCACGGTCGCCACGTTGTCCGGCGACGTGCCGCAGGCCAAGCGCGAACGCCTGCTGGCGAAGTTCCAGAAGGGCGAGATCGAGCTGCTCGTGGCGACCGACGTGGCCGCGCGCGGCCTGCACATCTCCGCGGTCAGCCACGTCTTCAACTACGACCTGCCGCACGACGCCGAAGACTACGTGCATCGCATCGGCCGCACCGCGCGCCTCGGCGCCGAGGGCGACGCGATCAGCTTCGCCTGCGATCTGTACGCGATGGGCCTGCCGGACATCGAAGCCTATATCGAGCAGAAGATTCCGACCGCGGCGATCACCGCCGAACTGCTCGCCGCGCCGCCGCCGCGCGCACGTGCGACCCCGGTCGCCGCCAGCGACGACGACGAAGCCGCCGACGACGCGCGCAACACCGCCGGGCCTCCGCCGAAACCCAGTGCCGGCCCATCGCGTTCGCGCGGACCGCGTCCCGAACGCAGCGGCGAACGCCGCAGCGGCGCACGGCGCGATTCCAATGGCGCGGCGAAGCCGGCCGTGGCGCCCAAGCCGCCGGTCGCGGCGGCCCCCGCCGAGATTGCCGGCGCCGATGCCGCTCCGGCCATTGCGCTTGCCGGCGACGCACCGCGCAAGCGCCGCCGCCGCGGTGGCCGCGGCCGCAATCGTCGCGAAGGCGGCGAGGCGATGAGCCCGGCGACCGCGCCCGCGAGCGAGAATGGAGCGACGCCGGCTCACGCGACCGAGCGCAAGCCGCGCCGCGAGCACGCGCCGCGCAGCGAACGCACGATCGCGACGACGCCGCCGACCCAGGGACAAGCCGAGGCGAGCGCTCCATTGCCGCCCAAGCAAGGGTTTTTCCGCCGCATCGCGCGACTGTTCACCGCGCGCTGAGCGATCGCCGCGCGTCGACGCAAGCGGCTGGCAGAGCCGCCGCCGACGCGCTTGCCGCTTATTGATGCATTGCGGCCGCGCTGCGTGAAGGCGCGGGTGCCGATCAGGATGGGTCGAGCTTCTCGCGCAGCGGCGCCATCAGCGTGATGTACGCCGCGCCGCTCTTGCCGCCCGCGCGGAACAACGCGGCCGCCTGCTCCAGGTCGGCGCGCGCTTCGGTCCTGCGTCCCTCGGCCAGTCGCACATACGCACGGGCGCGATACGTCGTCGCCACCATCGTCTTGTTGGCCGCGTAGTCGGCCTGTGCGATCTCGAAGGCGGCCTGCACCAGCGGACGGGCGTCGTCGATGCGCCCGAGGCGGGCGTAGAGTTCGGACAGCGACACGCGCACCGTGACGGACAGCGGGCTGCGTTCGCCGTTCTGCCCGATCGCGATACGCAGCGCTTCTTCGATGCAAGGCAGCGCTTCGCCGTAGCGGTCCAGGCGCGTGAGCGTGACGCCGAGGTTGTTCAGCGAGGCGGCGAGCTTCGTCGTCTCGCCGTAGAGCGCGCGCGTCATGTCGACGACGTGACGGTAGTCGGGCAGCGCGTGCTCGTTGCGGCCCATCATCAGTGCCGCATTGCCGCGGCTGTTGAGCGCCGCCATGCCGCCATCGGTATCCGCCTGGCCGAGGCGCTGGAACACGCCGTAGCTCTCGTTCGCGCTCGTCTCGGCGTCCTCGTAGAGGCCGGCCTGGGTCAGCGCGTTCGACAGCGTGTTGAGCAGGTTGCCGACCTCGAAATCGTCCTTGCCGACTAGTGCGCGGCGTTCGGCGATCGCATCGCGCAGGGTCGCGACGGCGAGATCGACCTTGCCTTCGGCGCGTTCGATCTTGGCCTGCGTCGAGCGGCTTTCGTTGAGGATTTCGCGCGCGGCGCCCGGTTTGTCCGTCCACCACGACTGCGCCTGTTCGAGCAATTGGCGCGCGTGCGCGGTCGCTCCGCGCACGATTTCGATCTGGGCGAGGTTGTAGCGCGCGTTCGCCTGCACGTTCGGATTGGCCTCGATGCCGGGCCATTGCAGCAGCCGTTCGAGCAGCGGCCTCGCCCCCTCCACGTCACCGAGCTGGAGGTACAGGTCGCTGAGCATCAGCGCGGCGGTCTGGCCCGCCTCCGGCTGGTCGCGGAATTCGTCGAAGAGCCTCTCCGTCCCGGCCTTGAACACCTCGCGCACGTTGACCTTCGTCGCATCCTTCTGTCCTGCGGCGTCGCGGAACATCAGCATCAGGTAGGTGCGAACGGCGTCGGAGCGCCTGGCCGCCGCGAGCGCGTCGTCGCGTTGGACCTGCGCCTCGCGCATCTGCCAGATCGTCGTCGCCATGCCGCCGAGAACCGCCAGCACGGCCAGCGCGGCGAACGCGAGCGCGATGCGATTGCGCGCGACGAATTTGCGCAGGCGGTAGCCGAATGCATTGCCGGAAACGTGCACGGGCGTTCCCGCCAGCCAGCGCGCGAGATCGTCGGCGAACGCGGCGACGCTGGCGTAGCGCCGCTCCGGCTCCTTGGCGAGCGCCTTGTCGACGATGCGCGCGAGATCGCCGCGGACGTCGGCGCGGTAGCCGCCGAGATTGGTGTCCCGCGCGGCGAGGCGCTGTGCGACCTCGCCGCCGCCGCGCGCGATCGCCTGCGCCAGCGGCGTCGGAGGCATCGTGCGGATCGTGTGCTCCGCCGCAATGAGATCGCTGCGCGAAACCTCGCACGGCAGCACCCCCGAGACGAGTTCGTAGAGCACCGCGCCGAGCGCGTAGACGTCGGTCGCGACGGCGGCCGGTTCGCCGCCGAACTGCTCCGGCGCGGCGTACTCGGGCGTCAGCGCATAGCGCGCGCCTATCGTGGTCGGTTGCGCGTTAGCATCGTCGCCGTCGCCGCCGAGCAGGCGCGCGATGCCGAAGTCGAGCAGGCGCACGCGCCCCTCGCCGTCGACGAGGATGTTCGCCGGCTTGAGGTCGCGGTGCACGACGAGCTGCGCATGCGCGTACTGCACGGCGGCGCAGACGTCGAGGAACAGCCGCGCGCGCGCGCGCACGTCGAGCCGGTGCTCGTCGCACCAGCGCGTGATCGTCCGGCCGCGCACGAATTCGAGCGCGAACCAAGGCCTTCCATCCGGCGCGACGCCGCCGTCGATGAAACGTGCCAGGTTCGGGTGCGACAGGCGCGCCAGGATGCGGCGCTCGCGCAGGAAGCGTGCGCGGATGTCGTCGAAGTCGAAGCCGCGCCGGATCAGCTTGATCGCGACCTCCTGCCGGAAGTCGGCGTCCTCGCGCTCGCCGCGGTAGACGCGGCCCATGCCACCGCTGCCGACGGTTTCGACGACGCGGAACGGGCCGAGGCGTTCGCCGAGCAGGCGGTCGGCGGCGGATTCCAGCGACGCCGAGGACGAATCGTCGGCTTCGATGCGGGCGAGCAGGGCGCGTACGCGATCGCGCAGGTCGGGCTGCTCGGTGCAGCGCTCGGCGAGCAGGCGTTCGCGCTCTTCGCGGGTATCGAGGTCGAGCGCTTCGCGCAGCAGAAGCAGGGCCGCGTCGTCGAGCGCGCGCTGTGTCATGCGGCGGCCGCTGCGACGCGCATCAGGCCGGCTGTTCCAGCCGGTCGCGCAGCCATTCGCGCGCGGCGACCCAGTCGCGCCGCGCGGTGCGTTCGGTGATGCCGAGCGCACCGGCGATGTCGGCGACCTCGAGACCGACGAAGTAGCGCAGCTCGACGACCTTGGCCATGCGCTCGTGCACCGACTCGAGCTCGTTCAGCGCGCTATCGAGCGCAGCGAGGTCGGTGCCGTCGGGAATCGGCAGCTCCAGCGCTTCGGCGAAGTCGTCGCGCAGCCAGAGACCGCCGCGCTTGTCGGCCGATGCCTTGCGCGCGCGATCGACCAGCACCTGCCGCATCATGCGCGCCGAGGCATTGAGCAGATGCGCGGTGTTCTCGAAGTCCGCCGGCGCGCGGCCGAGCAGGCGCAGCAGCACGTCGTGCACGAGCGCGGTCGTCTGCAGCGTCGCGTGGCCGGGCGTCGCGCGCAGCACGGCGGCGGCCATGCGGCGCAGATCGGCATAGACGAGCGGCAGCAGCCGCTCGAGCGCCTGCGCATCGCCGCCGCTCCAGCGATGCAGCAGCTCGGTGACATGGCCGTCGTCGCGCGTCCCCATGACGGCACGGTAGCGCGGCGACCGGCGTGCTGTCATCCCATGCGCAGACGTACGCCGCGCGTGCTCGGCGTACGTCTCAGGGCGCCCGGTGCGGCGACGCGCGGCCCGCAACGGCATTGCCGCGCTCACTCGGTCCCGTAGCGGAAGATCGTGTCGTCGGCGATGAACGACGGGATCAGGCGTGCCGTGACGAACATCTTGCTGCTGCCCGAGCCGTCGCGCGCCCAGCCGGTCGCCGTGAAGCCGAGGCGGTCGCCGACGACATCGTTGTAGTTGGCGTCGCCGCTCGCGATCGCGTGCACTTCGAAATTGCGGATCGTTCCGTCGAACGCATCGACGATCGACAGTTCGGGCTGATCGACCAGGCTCGGCTTCCAATGACCGACCACGCCCAGGTTGCTGCCGTTGCGAGCGAAGGCCAGCGGAATGTCGTTGCCGAGATTCACGTTGCAGCCCGAACCGCAGCCGCCCCACAGCAGCTTGCCGCTGCCGGCGAACTCGTTCACCGGAGCGCCGCTGGAATCGACCCGCAGCAGGCCGGTGCCGCTGCTGTACTGGCGCGAGATGCTGGCGAGCACGTAGATGTCCTGCACGTACGTCGGCGGAAAGCCGGTCATGTGCATGTCGGTATCGAGCGCGACGGCCTCGTCGTCGTGATTGCTGTTGGCGTCGTCGAACGGATAGCAGCGCACGCCGGTGCTGTTGAATCCGGTCAGCAATTGCCCGCCGCCGCCGAATGCCGCGACGCAGGGATCGTGGTCGCCGTTGTTGTCGTACTTCTTCGTGAACGCGACATAGAAGGCCGGCTCCAGATGCACCAGCAGGCCGGATTCGTGCTTCAGGTCTACGCCGCTGATCGGACAGTGGCCGCCGAGCGCCGCGTCCGGGCAGCCGCTGACCGACGTCGGCAGCTCGAACGTCGAGGCGCCGCCGTTGCCGAACGATTCGTCGAGATCGGGCAGGTCGTTGGCGTCCATCGTGTAGCGCGCGGTCCAGAAGCGCGTGTAGAGGCCGCCGGCCGAGTTCGAGGCGAGCAGGGTCATGCGCCCGCTGCTGGACATGTCCACCGCGATCGCGCCGTTGTAGACGTCGTCGTCGAGCCGGATGAACCACCAGCCGCGGAACTGCCCCTGCTGGTTGAACACGATGATGGCCACTTGATACTTGTCCAGTCCGTTGTCTGCACGGTAGGTCTGCGTGGCGACCACGTACAGGTTGCCGTGATACGCCTTGATGCCGGCGACGCCGACGATCTTCGGATCGACGCCGGCTGCGTTCGGAAACACCACGTATTCGCCGTTGTAGCGCGAATATCCCGCATCGACCTGCGGCCACGCCTCGCGCCGGCCCGACGGGCTGTAGCGGACCAGGCCGAGCTGGTAGGCGCCGTCGAACACGACCATGCCCGCAGACACGACGCTGCCGTCGCCGAGCCGCACGATCTTGCGCCCCTCGTAGTAGCCGGGCGTACCGGCGAAGCGGTCGAGGTAGACGCCGCTTCCGGCGAACGAAGGATCGTAGTCGTAGTCGTTGCCGCCGATGCCGAGCGGCGCGAGCGGCGCGAAAGCGACAGGCTCGGTTCCTTTGCCCTGGATCGCCGCCGCCGCTGCGGTGCCCGCCGCGACCAGCGCGAGCGCGCCGGCGCAGATCAGGCCGAGTATTTTCTTTGTCGATATCATGGAGCCGCCTCCGTACGTATGCGTTGGATTCGCGTCCGCACACGAAGCGCGAACGACCGACCCGGCGCGACGCGGCGCCGGCTCTTGCGACGGGATACGCAGGAAATGCGCGCGAGCGGACATCGGCAGGCGAAGCCGGGCGCATCGGCGTTCGAAGGGCAGGTTGCGTCGCACGGCGAGGGCCTGCGCCGGAGCACATGTGCGACGGCCGCGGCACACGCGCAGCGGACCGGGAAGCGTTCGAACGAAAACCCGGCGCCGCTCGTACGAACGGCCGCCGGGTGGCGAGAGGCGCGCGGGCAAACCCGCACGCCCTCGGACTTACAGGCTCAATCGAAGCCGTCGGCGAAGATCGTGTCGTTCGGCAGCTCGACGAAGGTTGCCTCGACCGTGCAGTCCGCATGCACGGCATCGGTCGTGAAGACGCCGCCGAACAGGCTGCCGCCGCAGCTGCCGCCGACGCTGTCGAGCGCGTAGCCGGCGTCGGGCAGCAGCGTGAAGCTCGCCTGCAGGCCGTCTTCGATCGCCTGCGAACCGGCCGGCGAAATCACGCCTCCGCTGCCGGCGCTCGCGGTCACCGTCCAGTCGAAGCCGCTGTCGAAGGTCACCGTCAGCGGTGCCGCAATCACGCCGTAGTTGTTGCAGTGGGCGCGCCAGCCGCCGCAGTAGTCCATGCCGCCATACTCGCTGTTGGCGCCCGTCGCGATCCAGCCGATGTAGTACTGGCCTGGGCTCGCGCTCGCTGGCAGGCGCAGCTGCTCGGAGAACGTGTAGTAGGTGTACGCGCCGATCGAGCCGAGGTAGTCGCTGCCGAGATAGATGTCGCCCGGCCAGATGTTGGTGTCGCCGGAGGCGTAGAAATCGACGACGACGGCGCCGCTGTCGGCCCAGCCGTTGTTGACCACGTTGTAGTCGAAGAGGATCTCGCCGCGACGGCCCACGCTCGGCGTGTACAGCCATTTCAGCGTGTTCTCGTAGTAGTAGAACTCCTCGCCGAGGTCGGGCAGGTACTGCGGCGGCAGATTGCTCTGGTCCGACGTCGCGCTCGACGAGAAGTAGTTCTCTTCGTCGCTGGTGTAGCGCGTCGCCTCGGCATTGCCTGCGCGGTCGGAGGTCGAATTCGTGCCGAGGATGTAGCGGCTGCCGTCGACGTAGCGCCAGACCGGGCCGCCGCTGTGGCCGCCGTAGGTGTAGGCGTACATCGGGATGCGGTAGTCGGTGTAGTCGTGCGCGTTGCCGGCGTCGTAGCCGGGATACTGCACCAGCGTGTTGGCCGGCACGTATGGCTGCTCGATCGGATAGCCGGAGTAGTTGACGTTCGATTCGGCCACGCCCCATTGCCGGCCCATCCAGCCGACGCGGTCGCCCATCGGGCGGTCGAGCGTGAGGAAGCCCCAGTCGCAGTCCCAATCGGCGTCGACCGTCCAGCACGACCAGCTGCGCATCCATACCGCGCGCGCCTCGCCGTAAGGCTGGTCCGCTTCGCCGCTCGGCGTGACGAGGTCGGTCTGCGCCGGGAACGCCCAGATTTCGTCGGCCCATTGCTGATCGGACGTGCTGCCGTCGTCGTTCGGATCGAAGTTGTAGACGCAGTGGCCGGCGGTCATCAGGTGGAAGCCGTCGAACGTCTCGGCCGAGCACACGTACCAGTACGCGCCGAAGCGCATGACGAGCTTGTAGATCGTGCGCCACGGATAGTCGCGCACGTAGTAGCTCGGCCCCGGCGGCGTGGCGAGGATCTGGTCCGGCGACGAACGTTGCGGCTTCGCGCCCGACGCGGTGCGGGCAGCGCCTTCGATCGCGTCGGTCGCATCGCCCGACGAAGCGACTTCGCCGGGAAAGCCTTCGACTTTGCCCGGCCGAGCCAGCAGCGACGGAATCGGATCGATCGGCCGCTCGTGCACAGTGCCGGTGCGCAGATCCTTTTCCGTCCCGAGATTCTTGACCGGCGGCTGCCCAAGCGGCGTGCGGCGCCATTCCGGCCGCGGCTCGGGCGCGGCCGGCGCACGGCGCAGCAGGTCGTTCCAGTCCTTGTAGACCGGCGGTTCGGCCGCGTGCGCCGCGGCGAACACGCTCAATCCCAGCAGGCCGGCGAGCAGGCGAGCGCTGCCGGCGAGCGAAAAACTGCGCGCGGCGTGGCCGGCGGCAAAACGGATATTCGTGGTGCGGTGGACAGCTCCAGACGATTTCATCTCCATGACTCCCCAGTTTCGAACGGCGCGCCCGATCGTGGGCGCTCACCTTTCGATACGATGGTTCGCACAAGAATCAGACACGTGCGGCCCCGCGGGCGGCCGCGCTTTGCTACGCTTGCAAGGTTTTCCCGTCGTCGGAATTGGAATGCGCCTGTCCGGAATCGATCGAGGCCCGCGCGCGGAAATGGCCGCGCTGGCGTGCTGCGCGCTGTTCGCCGCGCTGGCGCTGTGGCTGCTCGTGCGCCTGATCTGGCTGCTGCTGCCGCATGGCGACGCGGCGCTGGATGCGGCGCCCGCGCGTGCGGCGGCCGGCGCATCCGCACCGGCGGGCGCACGCTCGATCGCGAGCTGGCACCTGTTCGGCGAGACGCCGCGCCGGCCGGGCAGCGGTCCCGGCGGCAGCGCATCGACGCTCGGCTTGATCCTGCGCGGCACGGTCGCCGAGGGCGATCCGAAGGCCGGCTTCGCGGTGATCTCCGACGGGCCGAACAGCGAGCGCACGTTCCGCGTCGGCGAGGACGTCGTCGCCGGCGTGAAGCTTGGCGCCGTGTATGCCGACCGCATCGTGTTGCTGCGCGGCGCCGCCGAAGAAACCCTCAAGCTGCCGCGCGACAGCAACCTCGCGCCGGCCGACGTCGTGCGCGCGACGCCCGCGACGGCCAGCAGCCGCAGCGGCGCCAACGCGCGCGCGGACGCGTCGCGAACGGGCGGGGCGTCCGCATCGGCCCCGGCGCCGCAGACGATCAAAGCGCCGACCGATTGGCAGCAGCAGGTCGAGCATTTGCGGCAGAATCCGGACGAATTGATGAAGCGCGTGCAGATCGTGCCGGTGCTCGACGGCGGCAAGCTGACCGGCGTGCGCGTGTCGGCCGGTGCCGATGCGGCGCTGATCAACCAGATCGGCCTGCGCCCGGGCGACATCGTGACATCGGTCAACGGCATGCCGGTCGATTCGTTGTCGCGCGGTCAGGACATCATGTCGAGCCTGAAGAATTCGAGCAGCGTGCGCGTGACCGTCATGCGCGACGGCAAGCCGACCGACGTCACCGTCGGCCTGCAATGAACCGGTTCAATCACCAGGGGTTTTCCGCAATGCGCCTTGCCTTACTGCCGCTCGCTCTCGGCACGATCCTGTCGAGCACATCGATGGCGACGGCGTTCGCGCAGGCCGCGCCGGACGCGCAGCAGCAGTTCGGTCACGCGACGACCGCGGACGGGCGCCACACGCTGAACCTCAAGGACGCCGACATCCAGGCGCTGATCGCCACGGTCAGCGAGATCACCGGCAAGAACTTCATCGTCGGCCCGAACGTGCAGGGCAAGGTGACGGTGGTTTCCGCGCGGCCGATGAAGCCGGACGAAATCTACGACGTGTTCCTGTCGGTGCTGCGCGTGCACGGTTTCGCGGCGGTGCCGACCGGCAGCATGGTGAAGATCGTACCGGAGGCCATCGCGCAGCAGGACGGTTCGGCCGGCGTCGATGGCACGCGCGAGCATTCGGCCGACGAACTGGTCACCCAGATCGTGCCGGTCAAGCACGTCACCGCCGCGGAGCTGGTGCCGATCCTGCGCCCGCTGATGCCGCAGGGCGGCCAGCTGATCGCGCATCCGGGGTCCAATTCGCTGGTGGTATCCGATCGCGCCGGCAACGTGCGGCGCCTGGTCGACATCATTCAGCGCATCGATACGGTGTCGGACGCGCAGGTCGAAGTGATCCCGCTGGCGCACGCGAGCGCGGCCGAGCTTGCGCGCACGCTCACGACGCTCGCCGACGACAAGACCAGCCAGGCGAACGGCGAGAACACGCGCGTGTTCGCCGACACGCGCACGAATTCGATCCTGCTTTCCGGCGCGAAGAGCGGGCGGCTGCGTATGCGCGCCCTGATCGCCCACCTGGATACGCCGCTCGACAGCGGCGGCGACACGCAGGTCATCTACCTGCACTACGCGAACGCGAAGGACCTCGTTCCGATCCTGCAGGGCGTCGCCACGACGCTGTCCGGCGTCGCGCCGCCAACCGCGCTGAAGGCCGGCGAGAGCGGCGGCGGCGGAGCGGCTTCGCCGGCGACGATCCAGGCGCACACGGAAACGAACGCGCTGATCATCAGCGCGCCGCCGGCGATCTTCCGTTCGCTCGCCGCGGTCGTGCGCCAGCTCGACATCCGCCGCAACCAGGTGCTGATCGAGGCCGTGGTCGCCGAGGTTGCCGACCAGACCGCGAGCGATCTCGGCGTGCAGTGGCAGGTGGCCGGCAACAACCACATCATCGGCGGCACGAATTTCACCAGCACGAACTCGCCGGGCAACAACATCCTGACGGCGTCGGCCAATCCGTTCGGAATCGGCAACGGTTTCAATCTCGGCTACGTCGGCGGCACCATCACCGGTCCCGATGGAAAGCCGATCGCTCAGCTCGGGGCGCTCGTCAGCGCGCTGCAGAGCGACGGCAAGTCGAACATCCTCTCGACGCCGTCGGTGCTGACGCTGGACAACCAGGAAGCGCAGATCAAGGTCGCGCAGGAAGTGCCGTTCCTGACCGGCCAGTACACGACGAACGCGACCTCGACGACGGGCACGACTACGGGAAGCAACGGCATCACCAATCCGTTCCAGACGATCGAACGCAAGGACGTCGGCCTCGTGCTGAAGGTCAAGCCGCAGATCAACGAAGGCGAATCGGTGCGCCTGGACATCCACCAGGAAGTCTCGAACCTGCTGCCGCCGGTGCAGGGCGCCGTCGACCTCGTCACCAACAAGCGCGAGCTGACCACCAGCGTGCTGATCAAGGACGATTCGCTGCTCGTGCTCGGCGGCCTGCTCGACAACCAGGCCAAGGACAACGTGCAGAAGGTGCCGGGCTTCGGCGACATTCCGCTGATCGGCAACCTGTTCCGCTATCGCACGAACAGCCGGCAGAAGACCGACCTGATGGTGTTCCTGCATCCGAAGATCCTGCGCGACGCGGCGACCGAAGCGGCCGTGTCGAGCGAGAAGTACAACTACATGCGCACCGAGCAGCTGCAGATGCGCCAGGAGGACTGGCCGGTCACGCCGCGTTCGCTGCGGCCGCTGCTGCCGGAGGTGCACGACTTCCTCGCCAGTCCCACGCTCGACGGCCAGCCCGACCTCGTCAAGCCGACGCCGGTGCAGCCGCCGTCTGCGTCGACGCCGCCGCACCGATGAGCGAGACGGCGACGGCCAAGCCGGAAGCGCGGGCGGCGCGGCCGAGTTTCGGCTTCGCGCGCCGGCACGGCGTCGCGTTGACCGGCTGGCAAGGCGGCGTCGCGCAGATCGTCTGCCGGCCCGGCGTGCGGCCCGACGTGCTGGCGGAACTGCGTCGCCACCTCGGTGCGCCGCTCGCGTTCACCGCATTGCCGCCGGCCGAGTTCGAACGCCTGCTGCGCGATCTCTACGAGCAGGGCGACGACGCGCGCGCGATGGTTTCCGATCTCGACGAGCGCCTCGACCTGAAGACGCTCGCCGACGAGCTGCCCGAACCCGAAGATCTGCTTGAGAGCGAAGACGACGCGCCGATCATCCGTCTGATCAACGCGCTGCTGACCGAGGCGGTCAAGGAAGGCGCGTCCGACATCCACATCGAACCGTACGAGAACCGGCTCGTCGTGCGCTTCCGCATCGACGGCGTGCTGCGCGAAGTGCTGGCCCCGCAGAAGGCGATCGCCAGCGCCGTGGTCAGCCGCATCAAGGTCATGGCCAAGCTCGACATCGCCGAGCGGCGATTGCCGCAGGACGGCCGCATCGGTTTGCGCATCGCCGGCCGCCCGGTCGACGTGCGCGTGTCGACGATTCCGGCCGGCCGCGGCGAGCGCGTCGTATTGCGCCTGCTCGACAAGCAGGCCGGCAAGCTCGACCTCGTCCAGCTCGGCATGGACGACATGGCGCGCGCGCGGCTGGAAGACCTGATCGCGCGGCCGCACGGCATCCTCCTCGTCACCGGCCCCACCGGTTCCGGCAAGACGACCACGTTGTACGGTTCGTTGCTCAAGCTCAACGACGCCTCGCGCAACATCATGACGGTCGAGGATCCGATCGAGTACTACATCGACGGCGTCGGCCAGACCCAGGTCAACACGCGCGTCGACATGACCTTCGCGCGCGGCCTGCGCGCGATCCTGCGCCAGGATCCGGACGTCGTGATGGTCGGCGAGATCCGCGACCTCGAAACGGCCGAGATCGCGGTGCAGGCTTCGCTGACCGGCCACCTCGTGCTGTCCACGCTGCACACCAATTCGGCGGTCGGCGCGATGACGCGCCTGCGCGACATGGGCGTGGAGCCATTCCTGCTCTCGTCGAGCCTGATCGGCGTGCTCGCGCAGCGCCTCGTGCGCGTGCTCGATCCGGCCGTGCGCGAGGCGTACGCGGCGACGCCGGCCGAACTCGCCGCGTTCGGCAAGCCGGCCGACACGCAGGCGACCCTGTACCGCCCGCGCAGCGACCTCGCGGTCTCGACCGGTGCGCGCCATGCCGGCTACCGCGGCCGTACCGGGCTGTACGAGCTCGTCGCGATCGACGAAACGATGCGCCGGCTGATCCACGAAGGCGCGTCCGAAGCCGAGCTCGAGAAGCAGGCGCGTACGCGCACGACATCGATCCTCGAGGATGGCTGGCGCAAGTGCGTGGCCGGCATCACCTCGACGGAGGAAGTGCTGCGCGTGACGCGAGAGGAATAGTCGCGAAGAAACCTGTTGATCGCGCTTTTTTCCGGTAATACTCTTACCTGACTTCACGGTCGGACAAGCGCCATGCGCATCACTTCGAAAGGCCAGGTAACGATTCCGCGCGAGATTCGCGAAGCGCTCGGCATCGTGCCGTCGAGTGAAGTCGAGTTCGTACGCGAGGGCAACAGAGTCTGGTTGCGCAAGCGCAAGCCGGGTGCCGTGCGTGGCCGCAGTCTGGTCGCGCGCATGCGCGGTCGCGCCACGGCGCGCATGAGCACCGAGGAGATCATGCGGTTGACGCGCGGCGATGGCGCATGACCCAGGTGCTCGTCGATTCCAACGTCCTGCTCGACGTGTTGACCGAGGACGCCGTCTGGTTCGAATGGTCGGCGCAAGCGCTGGAGCAATGCGCGGCACGCGCGCAGCTGTGCGTGAATACGCTGATCTACGCCGAGGTGTCGCTCGGTTTCGAACGAATCGAAGAACTCGACGAAGCATTGCCGCCGGTGGAGTTCACGCGTCTGGCGCTCCCGTGGGAGGCTGCATTTCTTGCGGGTAAAGCGTTTCTGCGCTATCGCCGCAGCGGCGGTGCGCGGAGTTCGCCGCTGCCGGACTTCATGATTGGTGCACACGCGGCCGTCGCCGGCATTCCGCTGCTGACGCGCGATGCGCGACGGTTTCGAACGTACTTCCCGAAGCTCGAGCTCATCTGTCCCGAGCCGGTGCCGGATTGAACGCCTGATGCCCGCCTTCGCCTACCAAGCCCTCGACGCCAACGGCAAGACCCAGCGTGGTGTGCTGCAGGGCGATACTGCGCGTTCGGTGCGCGGGTCCCTGCGCGAGCGCGGTCTCAATCCGCTCAGCGTGGAGGAAGTGCGCGAGGGCAACGAGCGCACGCGTGGCGTGTTCTCGCGCCGTGGCCTCGGCAGCGTGCAGCTTGCTCTGCTGACGCGTCAGCTGGCGACGCTGATCGGTGCCGGATTGCCGATCGACGAGGCGCTCGGCGCGTTGTCGGAACAGGCCGAGAACGAACGCCAGCGCGGCCTGACCGTCAGCCTGCGCGCTCGCGTGATGGAAGGCGCCAGCCTGGCGCAGGCGCTGGCCGAGTTTCCGGAGAGTTTCCCGGAGATCTTCCGAGCGACGGTCGCCGCCGGCGAGCAGTCCGGGCGCCTCGAGATCGTGCTCGAAAAGCTCGCCGACTATGCCGAGGCGCGCGACGCGCTGAAGCAGAAGATCCTGGCGGCGCTCGCCTATCCGCTGCTGCTGACGCTGGTCGCGGTCGCCGTCGTCGCCGGCCTCTTGACCTGGGTCGTGCCGCAGATCGTCGGCGTCTTCCAGAACCTGCACCAGGCGCTGCCGCTGGCGACGCGTGCGCTGATCGCGCTGTCCGCTTTTCTGCGCGGCTGGGGCTGGCTGCTGCTGCTCGTGCTGATCGCCGCAGCGGTCGCAGCGCGCGTCGCGCTGCGTGCCGACGCGATGCGCTACCGCTGGCACGAACTGCTGCTGCGCATGCCGCTGGTCGGCCGCTTGACGCGCGCGGCGAACACCGCGCGTGCGACGCGCACGCTGGCCCTGCTCGCCGACAGCGCCGTGCCGCTGCTCGACGCGCTCGGCATCGCGGCCCAAGTCGTGCCGAACCTGCCGATGCGCGAGGCGCTGCGACGCGCCGCGTTCAAGGTGCGCGAGGGCAGCGCGTTCTCGCGCGCGCTCGGCGAGAGCGGGCAGTTTCCGCCAGTGGCACTGCGCCTGATCGCCAGCGGCGAGCGTTCGGGCGAATTGCCGCGCATGCTCGGCGAGGCCGCCGCGCAGCAGCAGCGCGAACTCGACCGCTGGCTGACCGCGCTGACCGCCGTGCTCGGGCCGGCGGTCATTCTCGCCGTCGGCGCGATGGTCCTGTTCATCGTGCTCGCAATTCTCCTGCCGATCTTCAACCTCAACCAGATGGTGAAGTAGTGTGCGGCATCGCCGGTTGCTGGGAGCTCGGAGCCCGCCGCGACCTCGATGCGTCGACCGCGCTGGCGCAGCGCATGGGCGACGCCTTGCGCCATCGCGGACCGGATGACGAAGGCGTCTGGGTCGACGCGGAAGCCGGCCTCGCCTTCGCGCATCGGCGCCTGGCGATCGTCGACCTCAGCCCTCTCGGCCATCAGCCGATGCATTCGCTCGACGCGCGCTTCGTGCTCGTCTACAACGGCGAGATCTACAATTTCGAAGAGGTTCGCAAGCAGCTGGCTGCACGCGGGCATGCGTTCCGCGGCCACTCCGACACCGAAGTCCTGCTCGAGGCGATCGTCGAATGGGGCGTCGAGGGCGCGCTCGCGCGCTGCGACGGCATGTTCGCGTTCGCGTTGTGGGACCGCGCCGAGCGCCGCCTTTGGTTCGCCCGCGACCGCGTCGGCAAGAAGCCGCTCTACTACGGGCGCACGCGGCATGGCCTGGTGTTCGGGTCCGAGCTGAAGGCGCTGCTGTGCCATCCGGACTTCGACCCGCAGATCGATCCGGGCGCATTGACCCAGCTGCTGCGCTACGACTACATCGCCGCGCCGCGTTCGATCTATATCGATGCGCGCAAGCTCGAAGCGGGCCACCTCGTCTGTTTCGACGCCGCCGCGCTGCAGTCGTCCGAATGGCCGGCGCCGCGGGCGTACTGGGACGCGCAGGCGCACATCCGCACGGCGGCGGCGCAGCGGTTCGCCGGCGACGAAGCCGACGCGCTGCAGCGGTTGGACGAACTGCTGCGCGACGCGGTCCGCCTGCGCCTGCATGCGGACGTGCCGGTCGGCCTGTTTCTTTCCGGCGGGACCGATTCCTCGCTGATCGCGGCCCTGGCGCAGCAGGAAAGCGCGCAGCCGGTGCAGAGCTTCACGATCGCGTTCACCGACCGCCGCGACATCGACGGCATCTACGCGCGGGCGATCGCCGAACGCCTCGGCACGCGCCATACCGAGTTCGCCGTCGGCGGCGCGGATGCGCTGGCGCTCGTGCCGCGGCTGGCGGGCATCTACGACGAACCGTTCGCCGACGTCTCCATGCTGCCGAGCGTGCTGGTCGCGCAGCTGGCGCATGCGCAGGTCAAGGTAGCTCTGTCCGGCGACGGCGGCGACGAACTGTTCTTCGGCTATTCGCGCTACCTGCGCGCCTTGCGCAACTTGCGCTGGCATGCCCGGCTGCCACGGCCGCTGCGGCGGCTGCTCGGGCGCTGGCTGACCCTGGGCGATCTCGAGGACGCGCGCACCGGCGGCCTCAAGACGATCGGCATGGAGCTCGCCGCCGAGGACATCGACGGCATCTATCTCAACCGCATCAGCCGCTGGCGCGCGCCCGAGCGTGTCGTGCGCGGCGGCAGCGAGCCGTCGGTCGCCTATACCGCACGCCTGCTCGCCGACGCGCCGCTTTCGCCGGCCGAGCGCATGATGAACCTGGATTTCCTGTGCTACCTTCCCGAAGACATTCTGGTGAAGCTCGATCGCAGCGGAATGTCGACCGGACTGGAAGCGCGCTCGCCACTGCTCGATTCGCGCGTGGCCGAGTTCGCCTGGTCGCTGCCCGACGCGTTGCGGGTGCGCGAGCAGGAACCCAAGCACTTGTTGAAGTCGTTGCTGCGCCGTCATCTGCCGAACGAACTCGTCGATCGTCCGAAGGCGGGTTTCGGCGCGCCGGTCGGCGCGTGGCTCGGCGGCCCGCTGCGCGAATGGGCGGGCGACCTGCTGTCGGAGGAACGGCTGCGTCGCGATAATCTGCTGGACGCGCCGGCGGTGTCGCGGCGCTGGAACGCGTTCAAGGACGGCGAACGCAAATGGCATACGCATCTGTGGAGCATAGTGATGTTGCAGAGCTGGCTCGACTGGCAGCGGGACTTCCGTGCCGCGCAGGTGCGCGCATGAGGCGTGTCGCCGTGGCCACGCGGGTGCGCGTCGGCGGCGCATCGGGGTTGCCGGCATGATCCGCTTCGACAAGGTCGGCAAGCGCTACGCGTCCGGCCACGATGCGCTCAGCGAACTCAGCTTCGAGATCGCGGCCGGCGAGATGGTGTTCGTCACGGGTCATTCCGGCGCCGGCAAGAGCACGCTGCTGAAACTGATCGGCCTGGTCGAGCGGCCGACGCGCGGCCAGGTCGTCGTCAACCATGCCGACCTCGCGCGCGTGCGCCGGCGCGGCGTGCCGCATGTGCGCCGCGGCGTCGGCATGGTGTTCCAGGACCATCGCCTGCTGACCGATCGCACGGTGTTCGACAACGTCGCGCTGCCGCTGCTGATCGCCGGCGTCGGCCGCGAAGAAATCGGCAAGCGCGTGCGCGCGGCACTCGACAAGGTGGGCCTGCTCGCGAAGGAGAGGGCCGCACCGGTGACGCTGTCGTCCGGTGAGCAGCAGCGCGTCGGCATCGCGCGCGCGATCGTCGCCAAGCCGCCGGTGATCATCGCCGACGAGCCGACCGGCAATCTCGATCCGCAACTGTCCGTCGAAATCATGGGCCTGTTCGCCGAATTCGGGCAGGTCGGAACCACCGTGCTGGTCGCCAGCCACGATCTGATGCTGGTGCGCCGCCTCGGCAAGCGCGTGCTGGTGCTGGACCACGGACGCCTCATCGACGACTTCCGGCCGCAGGGCAAGCCCGCATGAGCAAGCCGGTCGCGCGCAACGTACGCAAGGCGGCTGCGCCCGTGCGCAAGGGCGCCGAGCCGAGGCCGCCTCGCGCGCCGTGGCGGGCGCGCCTGGGCGGCTGGCGCGACCAGCATTTCTTCAGTTTCTTTTCCAGTCTCGGCCGCCTTGCGGCGCGGCCGTGGGCGACGGTGTTGACCGTGCTCGTGCTCGGCTTCGCGCTGGCGCTGCCACTGCTGTTCTTCCTCGTGTTCGACAACGCGCGCACGCTGTCGGGCGGCCTGCGCGAAGCGCGCGAGATCAGCGCGTTCCTCAAACCCGCGCTCGACGCGCAGGCGGCCGACGCGCTGGCCGTCGAGCTGCGCCGGCGCGGCGATGTCGCCGACGTGCTCGTTCGCACGCCGGAACAGGGCCTGGCCGAGTTCCGCCAGCTTTCCGGTTTCGGCGAAGCGCTCGACGTGCTCAAGACCAATCCGCTGCCGAGCGTGCTGGTGGTCACACCGCGCGCGCAGGGCGACGTGGACAATCCGCCCCTGGTGGCGGAGCTGAAGGCGGATGCGCGCGTCGACCTGGTGCAGTACGACGCCGCGTGGCGGCGTAAACTTTCCGACATTCTCCACTTTGCCGAACGCATGGTCGCGGTCATCGCTGCGCTGCTCGCGTCGGCGACCCTGCTGGTGATCGGCAATACCGTGCGCATGGACATCCAGGCCCGTTCCGAGGAGATTTCGGTGATGCAGTTGATCGGCGCCAGCGACGGCTTCGTGCGCCGTCCGTTCCTCTACGCCGGACTCTGGTACGGCCTGCTCGGCGGCCTGTTCGCGCTGCTGATCGTCGGCGTGGTCGAGTTCGCGCTGGCGGCGCCGCTGGCGAATCTGAGCGAGAGCTACGGGCATCGCTTCACGCTGCACGGCATCGACGCGCCGTCGGCGCTGGCCGTCGTGCTCGCGAGCGTGCTGCTCGGCTGGCTCGGCGCCTTCGTCGCGACCGCCCGCCATCTCGCCGCGGGGTTGCCGCAGGAATGAGCGGAGACATTTCACTCACGCGGCATGTGTCGAGCGAGGCGCCGCGCGTACTCGTCGTCGACGGTTCGCGCGTCGTGCGCCAGCTGATCGAGCGCGTGCTGAAGACCGAACTGCCGGGCTGCTCGGTGTTCGGCTGCGGCAGCGGCGCCGAAGCGCACGCCCTGCTCGACGGCGGCGTCATCGATTTGATCACGACCGCGCTGCGCCTGCCGGACATGGACGGCATGCAGTTCGCGCGGCAGGTGCGCCAGAGTTCGGCGCAGGCCTACATACCGATCATCGTCGTATCCGGCGACGTGCAGGAGCGCCTCGTCGCGCGCACGCTCTCGCACGACGTCACCGACTACTTCGACAAGTCGCTCGGCTTCGACGCGCTCGCCGCGTTCATCCGCGGCTACGTGCGGCCGACCGAACCGGTCAGCGGCGAAGTGCTGTACGTGGAGGACAGCCGGGTGGTCGCGCTGGCGACCACGCGCATGCTGAAGAAATACGGTTTCGAAGTCGTGCACGTCGTCAGTGCGGAGGCGGCGCTCGATCATCTGCAGACGCACGCCGAGGGCGCGCTCGGCATCGACCTCGTGCTGACCGACGTCAACCTCAAGGGCGACATGACCGGCGGCGACCTGCTCGATCGCATCCGCAACGGCTTCGGCTACGCCAAGGGCGACCTGCCGGTGCTGGTGATGACCGGCGACGACAATGCGAGCAACCAGGCGGCGCTGCTTCGCGCCGGGGCGAACGACCTCGTGCACAAGCCGATCGAGGAACGCCTGCTGGTCACCAAGCTGCAGTTCCAGCTGCAGGTCTCGCGACATCTGCGCGCGAGGTCGCGCACGGCGGCATGAGCGAGGACCGGGTCAAGCTGGAGCCGTCGTGGAAGGCGCGTGTCGGCGAGTGCTTCGCGCGGCCGCAGATGCTGGCGCTGGCCGAATTCCTGCGCGCCGAGAAACGCGCCGGCAAGGTCATCTATCCGCCGGGGCCGGAGATTTTCGCCGCGCTCGACACGACGCCGTTCGACGCGGTCAAGGTGGTCATCCTCGGACAAGACCCTTACCACGGGCCGAACCAAGCGCATGGACTGTGCTTCTCGGTGCGGCCCGGCATTGCGCCGCCGCCGTCGCTGCTGAACATGTTCGCGGAGATCGAACGCGACCTGCGCCTCCCACGCCCCGATCACGGCTGCCTGCTGCCGTGGGCGCGCCAGGGCGTGCTGCTGCTGAACTCGGTGCTGACGGTCGAGCGCGGCCTGGCCGGTTCGCATCAGGGCAAGGGCTGGGAAGGCTTCACCGATGCCTGCGTCGATGCCTTGAACCGTGAACGCGAAGGTATCGTGTTCCTGCTCTGGGGCAGCTACGCGCAAGCCAAGGGCAAGCTGATCGATACGCGCCGTCATCGCGTGCTGAAGGCGCCGCACCCCTCGCCGTTGTCGGCCCATCGCGGCTTCATCGGCTGCGGCCACTTCTCGCGCGCCAACGAGTACTTGCGCGAGCGCGGCCAAGCCCCCATCGATTGGAAGCTGCCGCCGCGCGCGGAACTGACGACCGGCTGAACCGATGTTTTCGCCCGGTCACGTGGGTGTCAGTGGAAATCCTTTCCAATCAATCGATTGGAACCGCAATTCGCGGCAACACAGCGTTCGCCCGGAATGAACAAAAAATCACCCCCAAATAGCGAACTTGGGAGTACAATACTCGCCAGTTCAGTAATTGTTCCCGCGCGGAGTGAGTGCTGGGAACTAGCGAGTGGTTTAGCACTCCAAGGAAGCGAGTGCTAGCATTCCCGAATAGATGAGGAGTTCCAACCCATGAGCAATGCCTTGGTTGCCAGCAATTTCCCGGTACCGAGCGCCATCGGAAGCCTCGATGCTTATGTAAGTGCCGTTCACCAGATTCCAATGCTGACTCAGGAAGAGGAGCAGGATCTGGCACGGCGCTTCGTCAACGAGAGCGATCTCGACGCCGCCAAGCAAATGGTGCTGTCGCACCTGCGCTTCGTCGTGCACGTCGCACGCGGTTATTCCGGCTACGGCCTGCAGGTCGGCGACCTGATCCAGGAAGGCAACATCGGCCTGATGAAGGCGGTCAAGCGCTTCGACCCGACGCACGGCGTGCGCCTGGTGTCGTTCGCGGTGCACTGGATCCGTGCCGAGATGCACGAGTTCATCCTGCGCAACTGGCGCATCGTGAAGGTCGCTACGACGAAGGCGCAGCGCAAGCTGTTCTTCAATCTGCGCAAGTCGAAGAAGCGTCTCGGCTGGATGAATGCCGAAGAGGTCAACACCGTCGCCCGTGAACTCGGCGTGCCGGCGGCGACCGTGATGGAAATGGAAGCCCGCCTCAACGGCCGCGACGTCGCGTTCGACACGCCGACCGATGCGGACGAGGACGAGCGTCCGTCGCCGGCCGCGTTCCTGATCGATCATGGCGCCGATCCGTACGGCATGGTCGAAGCGGAATCGGAGGACGAGTCCAGCCTCGACACGCTGCACCGCGGTCTGGTCAAGCTCGACGAGCGTTCGCGCGACATCATCCAGCGCCGTTGGCTGCGTGATGGCGACAAGGCGACGCTGCAGGAGCTGGCCGACGAGTACGGCGTCTCGGCCGAGCGCATCCGCCAGATCGAAGCGAATGCGATGAAGAAGATGCGGGCGCTGTTCGTCGCCTGATCCGCAGCGGCAATTGGTTCCGACGTTTTTGACGGCCCCCCAGCGGGGCCGTCTTGCCGTGTGCGCTTCGCTGCGACGAACGATCCCCACGCAGCGCATTCGAGCTGTTTCGGTTTCTGCGATTTTTGCTAGGGTGTACTTCGTTTTTCCCACCCGGCGCTGCGCGCCCCCTTCCGATTTGCGGAAGGGAAGACATGGAGCGCCGATGCGGATCCCTTCGCTGGTTGCCGTTGCCGCGATCTCGTTGCTTACGCCGTTCGGCGTGCGCGCCGGCGAGCCGAGTCCGGTCGATTGGGTCAATACCTACATCGGCACCGGCGGTTCGGCCAACGGGCCGGAATACGGCGGCATGATGCCGCTCGTCACCACGCCGTTCGGCATGACGAACTGGACTGCGCAGACGCGCCAGAATCGCATCAGCGTCAACTCCTACGCGTACGAGGACGGCGCGATCTCCGGTTTCATCGGCACCCACCAGCCGGCGATCTGGATGGGCGACTACGGCTACGTCACCTTGATGCCCGAGGTCGGCGCGATCAATCCGACGCTGGAGTATCGCCGCCAGCCGTTCAAGCACGCCGACGAGGTCACCACGCCGTACTACTACTCGGTGAGCATGGGCGCGGATGCGTCGCGCCGCATCCGCGCCGAAATGACCGCGACCGATCACTGCGGCTATCTGCGTTTCACCTACCCGGCCGGTGCGAAGGCGAGCGTCCTGCTCGAGGCGACGCGGGCCGGCGTGCGCGGCTACGCCAAGGTCGACACGGCGAAGAGCGAGATCGTCGGCTACAACCCCGACCGCATGGACGCGCATCTCAGCAAGATCGGCCTGCCGAACTTCAAAGGCTATTTCGTCGTGCGCTTCGACCGGCCCATGAGCGGCGCGGGCGTCTATCAGGGCGTTCTGCCCGTGGCCGGGGCCATGGAGATCGAAGACGACAACGTCGGCGCCTATGCGCAGTTCGACACGCGGGCCGGCGCGGTCGTCCAGGCGAAGATCGGCACTTCGTTCATCAGCATCGAACAGGCGCGCGCGAACCTCGACGCGGAGCTGCCGGCGTGGAACTTCGAGGCCGCGCGCGATGCGCTGAAGGTGGCCTGGAACGCGAAACTCGGTATCGCCGCAATCGAAGGCGCGTCCGACGACCAGCGCCGCATCTTCTATACCGGCCTCTACCACGCGCTGCTGTATCCGAAGCTGTTCTCCGAAGGCGGGCGCTACTACGGCGCGTTCGACGACAAAATACACGAGGGCACTTCGTATACCGCCTTCTCGATCTGGGACACGTTCCGCGCCGAGAACAGCCTGCTGACGATCTTCGCGCCCGAGCGCATCGACGGCATGATCCAGGCGTTGCTGCAGGACTATCGCGAAGGCGGCTTCATGCCGAAATGGCCGAACCCTTCCTACACCAACATCATGATCGGCACGCATGCCGATTCGCTCGTCGCCGAAGCGATCAACAAGGGCTTCAAGGGTTTCGACTACGAACTCGCCTATGCCGCCGTCTACAAGGACGCGATGACGCCGCCCGACGGCGACACCACGAGGCGCTGGCTCGATCGCGAGCCGCACGTGCCGTACGAGGCGCGCGCGGGACTGACCTACGCCAAGGAACTGGGCTACATCCCCGCGGACAAGGTGTCCGAATCGGCGTCGAGCACGCAGGAAGAGGCGTATGACGACTTCGCCGTCGCGCAAGTCGCCAAGGCGGTCGGCGACGCGAAGGACTACGCGTTCTTCATGAAGCGCTCGCTCGCCTACAAGAACCTGTTCAATCCCGCGCGCGGGTTCATGCAGGCGAAGAACGCGGACGGCTCCTGGGCATCGCCGGACGAGGGCTGGACCGAAGGCGACCAATGGGTCTACCTGTTCGCCGCGCTGCATGACATCCCCGGCGCGATGGCCTTGATCGGAGGCCCCGAGGCGGCGCAAGCCAAGCTCGACCAACATTTCGGTGGCGGCCACAACCGCCACGACAACGAGCCGAGCCATCACTACGGCTACCTCTACGACTACGCGGGCGCGCCGTGGAAGACGCAGGCGCGCGTGCGCCAGCTGGCCGAGGCGTCGTACTCGAACACGCCGACCGGCATCCTCGGCAACGAGGACTGCGGGCAGATGTCGGCTTGGTACGTGTTCACCGCAATGGGGTTCTATCCGGTCAACCCGGCGTCGGGCGACTATCTGATCGGCAGTCCGCTGTTCGGTCGCGTCGAATTGAAGCTGCCCCACGGCAAGCGCTTCGTGATGACGGCGCAGGGCAACTCGGCGAGCAACGTCTACATCCAATCGGCGACGCTCGACGGCAAGCCGCTCGATGCGCCGGTGATCACATACGGTCAGATCATGGCCGGCGGGAAGCTCGATTTCGTCATGGGCGCGCGGCCGTCGACGTGGGCGGCCCGCTGGCGCCCGAAACCTCTGTAGGCGGCGCCGTCGAAACGCGCCGCGCCGTCAGCGGTATCCGGCGGCCTGCAGTTCGAACAGTTCCGCGTAGCGCTTGCCCGCAGCCAGCAGCTCGGCATGCGTGCCGACTTCCTCGATGCGTCCGCCTTCGAGTACGAGGATGCGGTCGGCCATGCGCACAGTCGAGAAGCGATGCGAGATCAGCACGGCGGTCTTGCCGTGCGAGAGTTCCTTGAAGCGTTCGAACACCTCGAACTCCGAGCGTGCGTCGAGCGCCGCGGTCGGTTCGTCGAGGATCAGCAGTTCGGCGTCGCGCATGTAGGCGCGCGCGATCGCGATCTTCTGCCATTCGCCGCCCGAAAGATCCACGCCGTCGCGGAAGCGCTTGCCCATGACCTGCTCGTAGCCTTGCGGCAGGCGGCGGATCACCGCATCGGCCAGACTCTGCTCGGCGGCGCGTTCGATGCGTGCGCGGTCGTCGCGTTCTTCGATGCGGCCGACGGCGACGTTGGTCGCCGCGCTGAACGCGTAGCGCACGAAGTCCTGGAAGATCACGCCGACGTGCGCGCGCAGCGCTTCCAGGTCGTAGTCGCGCAAGTCGCGCCCGTCGAGCAGGATGCGTCCTTCGTCCGGCTCGTACAGGCGCGCCAGCAGCTTGACCAGGGTCGTCTTGCCGGCGCCGTTCTCGCCAACCAGCGCGAGCACCTCGCCGGCGTGCAAGGTGAAGGAAAGATGGCGCACCGCCCAGCGTTCGGCGCCGGGGTAGCGGAAGCCGACGTCTTCGAAGACGAAGCCGGTGCGGATCGGACGCGGGAACGGCAGCGCGTTCGGTGCCGACACGATTTCCGGCGTGGTCTCGAAGAACGAGTAGAGGTCGTCGAGGTACAGCGCCTGGCCGGCGAGCTGGGAGAATCCGATCAGCAGGTTCTCCAGCAGATTGCGCAGGCGCCGGAACGAACCGGACAGGAACGTCAGGTCGCCGATGCTGAACTCGCCGCGCACGGTGCGCCATGCGATCAGCGCGTAGGCGACGTAGTAGCCGATCGTGCCGAGCGCGGCGAACAGGCTGCCCCACAGCGCGCGGCGCTTGGCGAGTGCGCGATTGGCCGCGTAGAACCCTTCCGAGAGTTCGCGATAGCGTTCGATCAAGAACGCGTTGAGGCCGAAGATCTTCACTTCTTTCGCCGTCTCGACGCTGGCGCCGGTCAGGCGCACGTAGTCGAGCACCCGCCGCTCGGACGTCCAGGCGTAGTTGAGCGAATAGCTCTGCGCATTGAAATGCGCCTCGCCGAGGAAGGCAGGAACCAGCGCGAGTATCAGCAGCGCGATCAGCCACGGCGCGAATGCGATGAGACCCGCCGCGAAGCTGATCACCGTCACGATGTCCTGCGCCTGCCCGAACATCTGGCTCATCAGCGCGCTGCGGCCGACGGTCTGCCGGCGCGCGCGATCGAGACGGTCCTGCATCTCGCTGTCCTCGAAATCCTCGAGATCGAGCGTGGCGGCATGCTCCATCAGGCGGATGCTGGTCGCGTTCGTGTATTTCTCCGACAGCAGCGAATCGACGAGCGAGACGACGCGGCCGAGAAGGTCGGAGAGCACCGCAAGGCCGAATTCCGCGCCGAGCAGCAGCATCAGCGTGTTGAAGCGTCCGCTCGCGAGCGCGTCGCCGAGCGCATCGACGGCGACGCCGCCGCGTACCAGCGCGACGACCTCGTCGATGATCAGCTTGCCGACGTACAGCGTGACCACCGGCAGCACCGCGCGCACGACGCGCAGCAGCAGGTCGGCCAGCAGCATCGGCGGGCTCGTCGCCCACAGCTCGCGCAGGAACGGCGGCAAGTTGCGCAGCGCGACGAAGCGCTCTCGCAGCGATTTCGGCGGCGGCTTGGGCGGCGGCGCTTCGCGCGATCCGCCGCGGCCCGACGAAGGCGGCGGCGCGCCGGGCGTGGCGCGTCCTCCCATGCTGTACTGGCGTGGCATGCGCGGTTTCCGATGACGATCGTGCAAGCATCGCACAAGTGGCCGGCGGCCCCGGTGCTCGTCAGCCGTACGCCTGCGCGCTAACCTCGGACGATGAGCAGGGCTTTTCTCTTCGGCGAGTTCCGTTTCGTGCCCTCGGCGCGCGAATTGTGGCGCGGCGGCGCGCGCGTCGAACTTCCGCGGCGCACGTTCGAATGCATCGAGCATCTGATCGCGCATCGCGATCGCGCCGTCGGCCGCGACGAACTGGTCGAAGCGATCTTCGGCCGCTCGAACGTATCCGACGCGCAGCTCGGCCAGATCGTGCTGCGCGCGCGCCGCGCGATCGACGACGACGGCAACATGCAGCGCGCGATCCGCACGATCGCCGGCTACGGCTACCGCTGGGTGGCCGACGTGCGCATCGCCGATGCCGCGGACTTTCCTGCCGTGGCGGCGATCGACAGCGAGGATTCGACGCCCGCGCTGGACAAGACCGCCGCGCGCATCGTCACGGACTCGACCGTCGCGTCGCCGGGGGCGCGACGCAGCAGCCTGCCGCGACGCTTCGCAGGTTTCGCCTGCGCCTTGCTGCTCGCGATCGTCGGTGCCGCCACGTGGCGGCTGCAGCAGCCGTCCAAGGAGGCTCGGCTCTCGTCGGGCGACAGCCTGATCGTATTGCCGCTGCAGGTCGACGGCCTGCGCGAAGACGGCTGGGTGCGGCTGGGTGCGATGGACCTGGTCGCCGACCGCTTGCGCGAAGCCGGTTTCAGCGTGCCGCCGAGCGAGAACGTGCTGGGCTTGCTGAGCACGGCGTCTGCGCTTGGACCGGCCGACGCGGACTCGCTGCGCGCCGGTGCCGGCGTGCGCCTGGTCGTGCGCGGCAAGGCGACGCGAAGCGCCGCGGGCTGGAAGGTCGAGCTCGCCGCGGCGCGCGCCGACGGCATCGCGGTGCCGGTCGAATTCGCCGCCACCGATGCGGTGCACGCGGCGCGCGGAGCTTCCGACCTGTTGCTGGCAGCCCTTGGCCGGACGCCGCGCCGCGACGGCGAGCGCGACGTCGCGCTCGACGAAACGCTGCAGCGCGCGCGTGCGGCGATGCTCGCCAATGAACTCGACACGGCCCGCGCGATCTTGACCGACTCGCCGCAGCTGGCGCAGGCGCCCGAGCGGCTCGCGTTCCACCTGGCCCAGGTCGACGTGCGCGCCGGCCAGCTCGATCGCGCCGTCGCGGCATTGACCGGCGTGCTGGCGCAAGCGGCGACGGCAGCCGATCCGCGCTTTCACGCTCAAGTGCTGACGGCACGTGGCGGTGCGCGCATGCGTGCCGGCGCGTTCGCCGAAAGCGGCCGAGATTTCGACGCGGCGATCCAGCTGCTGACGCCGGCGGGTCCCGCACTCGAGCGCGGCCATGCGCGCGCCGGCCGCGCCAACAGCCGCGTGCCGGAACATCGCTACGCCGAGGCGCTGGCCGATTTCGCGGCTGCGCGCATCGATCTGGAGAGCGCAGGCGACGCGCTCGGCGTCGCCCGGGTGGATGCGAATCTCGGCATGCTCGAGCTCTATCGCGGCCGGCCCGCCGCGGCGCTCGGTTACCTGTCCGGCGCCGCCGATCGCTTCCAGACCTTCGGCGCGCTGCATGAGCTCCTGATCGATCTCACCGGCCTGATCGATGCGCAACTGGCGATGCTGCAGCGTGACGAGGCCTGGGCCACCGTCGAGCGCGCGTGGGCGCTGCGCGAGCGCGTGACCGATCCCGACCAGCGCGTCGACCTGCTGCTCGATCGCGCGCAGGTGCTGATGGGACTGGGCCGCTACCGCGAAGCGGCCGCCGCGATCGCGCAAGCGAGCGCGAGCGCGACCTCGGGCAACCACGTGCTGCTGGCGCGCCAGCGTTCGCTCGATGCCGAACTCGCCTGGCGACAAGGCCGTTGGCGCGCGGCGGCGGATACGGCCGCCGCCGCCTTGGCGCAGTGGCCGGCCTCGGGCGCCGACGGCGATCGCGCGGCGGTCGTGCTGGTTCGCCAACGTGCCTTGCTGGCTCTGGGCGAAACACAGGCCGCGGCGACGCTGCTCGATCGCACGCGCAAGCCGCCGGCCGAAGGCGCCGCCGAAGCATCGCACGGTGTCGCCGATGCCCTCGCGATGGCCGAATGGCTGCAGCATCGCGGCGATGTCGCGGACGCGACAGGCTGGTTCCGCCAGGCAGCCGCCAGCGCGGACGCGCGCGGCGTGCCGGCCGACATCATCGCCGTCGCGCGCGCGTACGCGCCGGTACTGCTCGCCGCGGGCGAGCGCGAGCAAGCGATCGCGACGATCGGCCGTGTCGCGCCGTGGGCGGCGCGCGATTTCGACTGCGCGCTGCTGCAGTTGCAGCTGTTCCATCAGCTCGATCAGCGCGAACCGTGGTTCAACGCGCTGCAGCAGGCGCAGCGGCTGGCCGGCGAGCGCGAGATTCCCGCCGCGTTGCTGACACCGCGCCAGCTCGACGCTCGCGCGCTGCAGCTGAGTGGTGGCGGCTGAGCCGGCCAACGCGATCGATGCGTGCTGCTTACGAGTCCGTCATGCGGTTGTAGCGCGGTTGGAGTGCGCGCAGTGCCGCGATTGCGGAGAGTCGGCGTCGATGCCGCGCACGCCGACTCGGTGGCTGCCGCGGACGTTCGCCTACTGCCTGCAGGAGTCGTCCATGAGGGTGTTTTCCGGTCCGCGTCGCCGCTTGCTGACGCTGTGCTTCGCCATCGGCTGTCCGGCCGCTTTCGCCGACAGCGTGAGCCTCACCGAACTTCCCGCTCCGGACGGCTATCCGGTCGCCGGGGTTTCCAATATCGCCGCCGACGGCACCGTGATCGGGGTCGTCTATCCCGACGGGCTGGTCGTGCGCTGGCGTCCGGGCGCTGATCCGGAAGTGCTCGGTGGCGGCATCACGTTCACCTTGGACAACATCCTCCCGCTGATCTCCAAGGACGGCTCGGCGATCGTGGCCTCCGGCTATTTCCCCGGTGACGGCGATGCGCTCGTCGCGGCGCCGGAGCTGTGGTCCGGCGCCACCGATTGGGCGCGCATTTCCGGTATCACGCTCGGCAGCTCCTCGCCGTTCGGCGTGTCCTACGACGGCCGCACCCTGGTCGGCTCGGGCGAGCCTGCCGTGCCGCCGGCCGAAGGGCCGACGCCGCAGTTGCCGTGGATCTGGAACGAGGCCGGCGGGCAGGTCGAGCTGGCGTTGCCGGACGAGGTCTTCAGCGGACAGGCATGGGCAGTCTCGAACGATGGCAGCGTCGCCGCCGGCTTCGTCGAACTGACCGCAGACGATGCGGCGCGCTACGGCATGCGCTGGGTCGCCGGCGTGCCGACGTGGATTACCGACGCGGATGGTCTGCGCGTGGGCCAGGCGATCGGCTGCAACAGCGACTGCTCGGTCATCGTCGGCGCCGGCGTCACCGGAGACGTCGGCAGCAAACAGGCGTGGCGCTGGAGCGAGGCCGCCGGCGTGCAATATCTCAATCCGCCCGCCGACGCCGGCGCCGACGCGGTCGTCTATGCGTTCGAGTCGAACGAGGACGGCACCGTGATCGTCGGCAGCTATGTCGTGTTCGATCCGACGCTCGGACCCACCAATCACGGTTTCCTGTGGACCGCGGCCGACGGCATGCGCGACATCTCGCAGTACCTGGCCGACTACGGCATCGAATTCGGCGGAGCGGACTGGGTCGATCTGCTCGTCGACGCGGTCACGCCGGACGGCAAGACCCTGTTGCTGAACGGCCTCGATGCGGACTACACGCGCCGCCGCGCCGTCGTGCAGATTGCGGTGGACGACTGGATCTTCGCGGACGGCTTCGAACCGATCGGCCCGCTCTGACGGGTAGGCGTGAGCCGCACCCGGATCGACCCGGCCGATCAGTACAGATCGACCGGGTCGACATCGATCGACCAGCGCAGCCGGCGCTCGCCCGGGATGGCGCGCACCGCGTCGAGCCAGCGCGGCAGGAACGCCTGCAGCGCGGAACGCTCGCCGGCCTCGACCAAAATCTGGCCACGGAACGCGCCGGCGCGGCGCGGCATCGGCGCTTCGAGCGGGCCGTGCAGCACGATGGCGTCTTTCGCATCGGCCGTCTTCGCCGCCGCGCCGAGGAAGGCGTTCAACTCGGCCTTGTCCTTGCCCTCGGCGCGCAGCAGGGCGAACTGCGCGAACGGCGGCAGGCTCGCATCGCGGCGATCGCCGAGCAATTGCTTCGCCAAGGCGTGATAGCCGCCGTTGAGCAAGGTCGCCAGCAACGGATGCGCCGGATCGTGCGTCTGCAGGATGACCGCGCCGGGTCGCTCCGCGCGGCCCGCGCGTCCGGCGACCTGGACCACGAGCTGGCCGAGGCGTTCGCTCGCGCGGAAGTCGACGCTGTGCAGCCCTTCGTCGACGCCGACGACCACGACCAGGGTCAGGTGCGGCAGGTCGTGGCCTTTGGCCAGCATCTGCGTGCCGATCAGGATGCGTGCGCCCGTGCTCGAAAGGCTGTCGAGCAGTGCGTCGCGCATGCGGCGACCACGCGTCGTGTCGCGATCGACGCGGACGATGGGCACCTCGGGAAACTGCAGGGCCAGCGTTTCTTCCAATCGCTCGGTGCCCTGGCCGAGCGCATGCAGGGCGAGGCCCGCGCAGGCCGGACAGGCACGTGGCACGGCTTGCTCGTAGCCGCAGTGGTGGCAGCGCAGGCGCGCCGCACCGCGATGCAAGGTCAGCGCTCGCTCGCAGTGCGGGCATTGGGCGCTCCAGCCGCAGTCGTGACACATCAGCACCGGCGCGTAGCCGCGGCGGTTCTTGAAGATCAGGACTTGTTCGCCGCGCGCGATGCAGTCCGCGATCGCATCCAGCGTCGACGCGGCCAGGCCATGCTGCAGCGGTTGCCGGCGCAGATCGACCACGCGCAGCGACGGCGGCTGCGCAAGGCCCGCGCGGTAGCTCAGGCGCAGCAGGCGATAGCGCTCGGCGTCGACGTTGGCGAGGCTTTCCAGCGACGGCGTCGCGCTGCCGAGCACGACCGGGACGTTCAGCGCCTTCGCGCGCATCACGGCAAGGTCGCGCGCGTGATAGCGGAATCCCTCTTGCTGCTTGTACGAAGCGTCGTGCTCCTCGTCGACGATGATCACGCCGGGCGCGGGCAGCGGCACGAAGAGAGCGGAGCGGGTGCCGAGGATCACTGTCGCCTCGCCGCGCGCGGCGGCGAGCCATGCGCGCGCCCGCTCGCCTTCGCCCAGGCCCGAATGCAGTGCGGCGACATCGACGCCGAGGCGCTCGCGGAAGCGGCGCAGCGCCTGCGGCGTCAGCGCGATCTCCGGCACGAGCACGAGCGCCTGGCGGCCTTGCGCGAGGCAGGCGCGGATGATCGCGAGGTAGACCTCGGTCTTGCCGCTGCCGGTCACGCCGTCGAGCAGGAACGGCGCGAAGCCGCGCGCCGCGATCACGCTGTCCGCCGCGGCGCGCTGCTCGTCGTTCAGCGCGGGACCTGCCACCGGCGCCTGCGCGATCGCCGAGGCGGCCACGCGGACGCGTTCGATCCACGCCTGGCCGAGCGCGCTGCGCACGACCGCCGCCGAAGCGCCGCTACGCGCGCGCGTAGCGGCGACAGGTAACGGTCCTTCCGACAGCGCGCGCAGCAGGGCGTCGGCACGCGCGCCATGCCGGTGTTTGGGATCGGCCAGCGCCGCGTCGCCCGCTGGGGTCAGTCGCAGCGCTTCGATACCGCTGACCGGCAGGTCGCGGTCGGAGCGCAGCGCGACCGGCAGAGCCGCCTGCAGCACTTCGCCGAGCGGATACTGGTAGTAGCGCGCCGCCCAGCGCAGCGTCGACAGCAGTTCGGGCGTCAACAGCGGCTGTGGATCGAGGACGCGCTCGATCGGCTTCAGCTTGTCGTCGCCGAGTTCGGACGCTTCGGCCCGCTCGACGACGACGCCGACGACCGACCGTTTGCCGAACGGGACCCACACGCGGCAACCCGGCGCCGGTTCGACGCCGGCCGGCGCGCGGTAGTCGAACAGCGTATTGAGCGGAACCGGAAGGGCGAGGCGCAGGATCGGATTCATGGCGTCGGCAAGGCGCAAATCCGCGCCCCTGCAAGTGTAGCGGCGACGCCTGCGCAATGCGGCTTCGGTTTGCCGAAGGTTTCTCACGAAACCATCAGGAAGTACGGTTAACTACTTAGCGGCGTGGGGAAATTTTTGTTATCCACAAGAAATGTGGATAACTCTGTGGACTAGTGCCGCCGCGGCGGCTCCGGAAGCGCATCGTTGGGCCCCTTTAGGCGGGTTGGCGAATGTTTAATCAATCTGTAATGCACCTTTTTAATCAATCACTTATATTGTGACAAAGGGTGTCATCTTGGGCTGCGGCGCAGCATTGGGAGCTTCCCTCAGCGCCCGCGAAAATCTGTGCACAACCGCTTGACAGGGGGGGCTGCACTCGTTCCTTCAATACTGGCGCGGCTGGCGCGTCAACCGATGGGCCCAGGCTGCGTTGGATGGCATCGAAAGCCCCCCGAAAGACGGATGTTGAATGCTTGCCGGCTCCATCTTCATGAGCGGCCTCGACCGCATGCCCGACGCGCCTGCGACGCCCACCGACGAGTCGCCCGCGATCGAGCGTTTCCTGCGCGACGTCGAACGGCGCGCCTTGCGCATGGCCGAGTTCGCCACCGGCAGTCGCGAAGAGGCGCTCGATCTGGTGCAGGACGCCATGCTCGGCTTCGTGCGCAACTACGCGGCCAAGCCGTCGGCCGAATGGTCGCCGTTGTTCTGGCGCGTGCTCGACAGCCGCATCAACGACTGGCATCGCCGCCAGCGCGTACGCGGACGCTGGCTCGGCTGGTTCGAGCGCGCGGCGGAAGACGACGAGCACGACGATCCGATCGCGACCGCGCCCGATCCGGGAGAGCCCGGACCGCTGGCCCGGCTTGCCGACAGCGAAGCCGGCGTCGCGCTCGAAGCCGCCCTGCGGGCGCTGCCGCTGCGCCAGCGCCAGGCGTTCCTGCTGCGTCTGTGGGAAGGCCTCGATGTCGCCGACACCGCTGTCGCCATGCGTTGCAGCGAAGGCAGCGTGAAGACGCATCTGTCGCGTGCACTGGCAAACCTCAGAAATACCTTGGAGAAGCATCGATGAACACGCCTCGCAAGCCGCTGCAACCTCGCCGGTCCAGCGCTGCCGAAAACGGCGCGCGCGAAGCATGGGTCGAACGCGCCGTCGCGCTGCTGGACGAGTCGGCGCGCAACCTCGATGCGGCCACGCTGTCGCGCCTCAATCGAGCGCGCCAGACCGCCTTGGCGCCACGCCGCCGGCCGCGCCAGGCATGGCTGGTCGGTGGCAGCCTCGCCGCCGCGGCGCTGGCGCTGGTGATCGGAGTCGGCCTCGGTCATCGCGTCTCGTCGCCGACGGCGTCTCCGGCCGACGCCGCGGGGCAGGACGAAATCGATGCGCTGGTCGGCGACGACAACCCGGACTTGTACGAGAATCTGGAATTCTATGCGTGGCTCAATGCGCAGCAGCAGGACGGCAATGGCTGAGATCGCGGCGGGAACCGCAACGAGGTCGCCGGTGCGCGCGGGGCTGCGCAGCGCATTGCGCGCGGCCCTGGTGCTGGGCACGTGTACCCTCGGCAGCGCCGGCGTGCCGGCCCTGGCTGCCCCCGGCGACCCCGCGCCAGCCGCCGTGCAAAGGCAGGCGTGGTCGGACCTGACGGCACCGCAGCAGCAGGCGCTGGCTCCCTTGCGCGACCAATGGGCGCAGCTGCCGCCGGGCCAGCAGCAGCGCTTCCTGCGCATTGCGGCACGTTGGCAGGACGCCGCGCCGCCCAGGCGCGCGGCGATCGAACAGCGCATCGCAAACTGGGTCGCGATGACGCCCGACCAGCGCGCGCAGTTGCGCGCGCGCTACAAGAAATTCCGCGATCTGCCGCCGGAGCAGCAGCAGGATCTGCGCGACGCGTTCCAACACTTTCGCGATCTGCCGCCCGATCAACGCCAGGCGCTGCGCGAGCGCTTCGATCGAATGACGCCGGACGAGCGCGAGGCGATGCTGGCCAAGGCGGCGTCCGAGCCGTCGCATCCGGTCTGGCAGCGCGTGTTCGCCGAGGTGCCGCCCGAGCAGCGTGCGCCGATGCGTGCGATGTGGCTCGAGCTCGATCGCGATCAGCGTCATGCCTTGCGCCGCCATGCGCAGTCGCTGCCGGTCGCCGAGCGCGCCGCCTTGCGTACGCGCCTGCTCGCGATGACGCCCGCGCAGCGCAGCGAGTTCATCGCCACGCTGCCGAGCGAGCCGAAGCCGTCGCCGTAGGTCTGGCGACGGCTCGCGCGCTCAGACGATCGTCAGGCTCAGGATCGCCGCGGCGGCGATACCGAACGCGAGCAGCACGATGTAGGAAATCCCGATCACGCTGAACTTGATCGTGGTCATGAACCAGCCCTGCCGATAGACCTTCTTCTGCATCAGGAACAGGTACACAGGCAGCCAGATCCAGATCGCATCGCGCAGCAGGTTCAGCAGCGGCAAAGCAGGCGTAAGGCTCGTCGCGGCCCAGCCGTGCAGCAGCTTGACCAGCGCGATCAGCAGCAGCGACATGAAGATGAAAGCGTGGCTGTGCAGCGCCACCATCAGGTGCTCCATGTACAGCCGCCGCTTGAAGATGTAGAAGAACTTCAGCAGCACCGCGAACAGCGGCACCAGCACGAACAGCGTCTGCGGCAGGACCGAAAACAGGCGCGCGATCGCCTGGGCCGGATTCTTGCGCACCGAGGACAGATTCTCCTTGCCGTGTTCGGCCATCTCGTTGAGCTTGGCGTTGGCGAACGCAGGCAGCCAGCTGACTGCGATCGGATGCGTGACCGGATCGAACGGCACGCCGTCGAACGACAACGTGCCGTTGTCTTCGTCTTCGCTCGGATCGATCGGCGGCTTCTCGCCCTTGGCTTCCGCTTCCGCCTTGGCTTTCAGCCAGGCGCTGCGCTTCTCCGCCTGCTTGCGCACTTCGGCCGCGGCCTTGTCGAGCCCCGGCGAGACGGTGTCGCCGGTCACCGTGCGCGCTTTTTCCAGACCGTCGAGCGCGGCCTTCATGCGCTCCTGCACTTCGGCTTCGGTCTTGGCGCGTTCAACGCCGCCGGTGTTGCCGGCGCCGACCAGATTGAAATTCGCGTCGTTGATGTTGAGGCTGATCTGGATCACGAAGAACGAGATCACGCACAGGAAGAAGAACAGCCGGAACGGCGTCACGTAGCGCGTGCGCCGCCCGACGAAGTACTCAAGCGTGAGATAGCCCGGCCGGAAGTACAGCGGCAGGATGCTGCGGAAGATGCGCGAATCGACGTTGAAGATCGTGTCGGCGACATCCGCCATCACGCTCGCCAGGTGGCGGATCATGCCCTTCTCGGGCTGGCCGCAGGCGTAGCAGAACGGCCCGTGCATCGGCGCGCCGCAGTTCGCGCAGGCCTTCATCGCCTTCGGCGCTGCGGGCGGAATCGCGGCGGCTTCGGGCGTGGTCTCGGACGGGGCGGGTTCGCTGCTCATCGATGGTCGAGGCTCCGGGGTGCGCGGAAGAACGCATGCTCGGATAAGATTCCGCGCCCAGGTTCCTCCCGCATGCCCATCATTCTACATAGCCGAAGGCAGCGCCTCGCGCGCGAGCTGCGAGATACGCTGCGCCTTGCGTTGCCGCTGGTGTTCGGCCAGCTGTCGGCGATCGGCATGAACGTGATCGACGCGCTGCTGGCCGGTCATCTCGACGCGCATACGCTCGCTTCCGTCGCAATCGGCGCCAGCGTCTGGTCGCTGGCGATCGTCACGGCGATCGGCGTGATGATGGCGCTGCCGCCTTCGGTCGCCCAGCTCAACGGCGCCGGCCGGCGCGAGATGATCGGTCCGTTGTTCCGCCAGGCGCTGTGGCTGGCGCTCGGCCTCGGCCTGCTGCTGTTCTTAGGCGTCCGCTTCGGCGGCGCCCTGTTGGTCGCGCGGATCGGCGTCGATGCGCCGTTGCTGCCGGATGTGACGCGCTTCCTGCATGCCATCGCGTTCGGCGCGCCGGCGCTGACCGTGTTCTTCGCGCTGCGCGGGCTCGGCGAAGGCGTCGGCATGAGCCGGCCGACGATGTACTTCAGCGTGCTCGGCCTCGCGCTGCTCGGGCCCATCGGTTATGTACTGATGTATGGCGCCTTCGGCGTGCCGCGCCTCGGCGCGCTCGGCAGCGGCATCGCGACGGCGCTCGTGCTGTGGCTGCAGACGATCGCCTTCGCGCTGTACGTCCTGCGCAGCCGTCGCTATCGCGATCTGCATCTGGCGGCGCGCTTCGAAGCGCCGCAGTGGAATGCGCTGCGCGAGCTGCTGCACATCGGCGTGCCGATGGGCGTGACCTTGCTGATGGAAGCGGGCCTGTTCGTTGCGGTCGCGCTGGTCATCGGCACGCTCGGCACCGATGTCGTGGCCGGCCACCAGGTCGCGATCAACGTCGCCTCGGTGACGTTCATGGTGCCGCTCGGCCTCGCCCTGGCGACGACCGTGCGCGTCGGTCATGCGGTCGGCCGCGGCGATGCGCAGGGCGTGCGCGATGCCGGCCTGGTCGGGATCGTGCTGACGCTGTGCACGCAATTGGTTTCGTCGGGCCTCATGTTGCTGCTGCCGCAGCGCATCGCCGCGCTCTACACCGCCGATGCAGGCGTCATTGCGCTGGCCTCGCAGCTGCTCGTGCTGGCCGGGCTGTTCCAGTTTTCCGACGGCATCCAGGTGGCCGCCAACGGTGCGCTGCGCGGCCTCAAGGACACGCGCATTCCGATGTTCATCACGCTGTTCGCCTACTGGGGCGTTGGCATGCCGGTCGGCTGGTGGCTCGCGTTCCCGCACGGTCTCGGCGCGCGCGGCATGTGGATGGGCCTGATCGCGGGCCTCAGCATGGCCGCCCTGCTGCTGTCGCGCCGCTTCTGGAAGCTGGCGCGCAAGGCCCCGCCGCCGGCCGGGGCATGACTTCGGCGGCATGCCGGGCGCCGCGCAATCGAATATGCTGCCTCGCAACGTAGCGCGCCGCCGTCGCGGCGCGACCTGGAGCACACGATGTCCACCGAAAAACCCGGCGTGATCGGCCGATTCTTCCGCGGCCTGTGGAATGCGCTGAATTTCACGCGCCGCCTGGTCTTCAACCTGATCTTCCTGGTCCTGCTGATCGCGTTCATCGGCGCCTTCTTCGCCGGCCGGCCGGCGCTGGCGCCGCGGACGGCGCTGGTGCTCGACCCGCACGGTTCGATCGTCGAGCAATACTCGAACGATCCGAGCCAGCGCGCGCTGGCGAACATCGCCGGCAGCGAGACCAAGGAAGTGCAGCTGCGCGACATCCTGCACGTCATCGACGCCGCAGCGAAGGACACGCGCATCGAGCGCATCGTGCTGGTGCCCGACGAGATCGCCGGCGCCGGCCTGTCGACGCTGCGCGAGATCGGCGCAGCGCTCGATCGCTTCAAGGCGACCGGGAAGGAGGTCGTGGCGGTGTCCGGCGGCATGGGGCAGAGCCAGTACTTCCTTGCCGCGCACGCCAATCGCATCCTGCTCGATCCGGAAGGATCGGTACTGCTCGAAGGTTTCGCGAACTACCGCAGCTACTTCAAGGACGCGCTCGACAAGCTCGGCGTGCAGGTGCATCTGATCAAGGTCGGCACGTTCAAGTCGGCGGCCGAGCCGTACATCCTCAATCAGGCGTCCGACGCGGCCAAGGAAGCGGACAGCTACTGGATGGGCGGCATCTGGCAGGAATACCTCGCCGAGATCGGCGCGCTGCGCAAGATCGACGCGGCCGCCCTGAGCGACGACATCGCGCACTATGACGAGCGCGTCGCCGCGCATGCCGGCGATCTCGCCAAGCTGGCGCTCGACCAGAAGCTGGTCGATCAGCTCGCGACCCGCGCCGAGGCGCGCGCGCAGCTGCGTTCGGTCGGGGCGGCCGAGGGCAGCGACGGTTTTCGTCAGGTCGACTTCAAGAAATACCTCGCCTCGCTCGGCGTCGATGCGCTGCCGCGCATGGGCGCGTCGCAAGTGGCCGTGGTGGTCGCGCAAGGCGAGATCGTCGGCGGCGAGCAGCCGCCCGGCATGATCGGCGGCAAGTCGACCGCGCAGCTCGTACGCGCCGCGCGCGAAGACGCCAGCGTCAAGGCGATCGTGCTGCGCGTGAACTCGCCAGGCGGCGATGCCGGCGCGTCCGAACTGATCCGCCGCGAAATCGCGCAGGCGCGCGAAGCCGGCAAGCCGGTCGTCGTCTCGATGGGCGACGTCGCGGCCAGCGGCGGCTACTGGATCGCGATGGACGGCGACGAGATCTGGGCGCAGCCGACCACGATCACCGGTTCCATCGGCATCTTCGGCCTGTTCGCGACGGTGCCGGAAACGCTGGGCAAGCTCGGCATCCACACCGACGGCGTCGGCACGACCCCGCTGGCCGGCACGATGGACATCCGCCGGCCGCTGTCGCCTCAGCTGGAGGCGATCCTCAACAGCGTGATCAAGCGCGGCTACAGCGAGTTCATCGGCAAGGTCGCCAAGGCGCGCGGCAAGACGCCGGAACAGATCGACGCGATCGCGCAAGGCCGCGTGTGGAGCGGCAGCCAGGCCAAGGAACGCGGCCTGGTCGACAAGCTCGGCGGCATCGACGAAGCGATCGCGGCGGCGGCCTCGCGCGCCAAGCTCGGCAAGGACTACCAGGTGCGCTACGTCGAACGCGAGATGAGCGCCTGGGAGCGCGTCGCGCTGAGCTTCGGCAACAGCGATGCGCTGGTGCGCATCGCGCGCTGGAGCGGATTCACGTTGCCGGCCGGCGTGTTCGGCGCGAGCGAGGTGAGGCAGGTCGCCGGTGTCGTCGAGTCGCTCAGCGGCCGGCGCTACGGTGCATTCGCGCATTGCTTCTGCGAGTTGCAGTAACGCCTGGATGGCGCGCGTGACGCGCGCCATCGTGCAATCCGATGAATCCGATCGAGCCGGCGCAGCGCGGGTCGATCGGTGTCTGCCGGCGTCATCGCGCTTGGGCGGGAGCTACGCGCCGTTGCGACGACGCAATCGATCCGCAACCCGGCCGCACGATCTTTACACCGTTCCACGGGATGGCAGCCTTCGGTCGTTCCGGTCGCCGTACGCCTGCGTCAACGAGCCCATCACTTCGGCTGTGTTGAAGGAAAGTTAGCGATAGTGGAAGCGAAGTGGAATGACTTCGCCCGTGTCCGAACGTCAGCCTTGGAGGCTCGCTGCCTTTCCTGCTGAGGTTCTGCTCGATGCATTCGCTGACTCGGACGATACGGTTCTGTGCTCTCCTGACGATCATCTCCACCGTGGCATCGGCCAGCGCGGGCTCGATATCGGGCGACCGCCCGCAAGGCGGCGGCATCCAGTTGGCCGTCACGCTCAGCGCGGACACCACGGCAGGTAGCTGCGGCGCAGCGACCGAGCTGGCGGTCGACGTCGGCCAGCAGGTCAACTTCTGCTATGTCCTCACCAATACGTCGGCCACCACGCTGAACTACCACATCCTCGGCGACGACGTGGTGGGGCCGATCATCCCGGATCTGCACTATGCACTGGCTCCGGGCGCCAGCTATCAATACAACCGGTTCGTCAGCGCAACCGCTTCCCAATCGCCGACGACGACCTGGACCGCCTACAGCGATCTGCCGGTCTACACTTACGACGATACGGTCGACACGAGTTTCGTCGACATCACCGCGACCGGCACAGCGCTGGATCTCTACGACGACGAAGCGGTCGGCGTGATGCTGGATTTCCCGTTCCAGTTCTACGGCTTCCCGTCGAACCAGGTCACCATCAGCAACAACGGCGGTCTCCTGTTCGGCAGCGAGGACGGCTATCTGCTCTCGTTCGCTTCGCCACTGCCGGATGCCGAGGTCGGTGCGGCCATCCTGCCGTACTGGACGAACATCGGCGAGGATACGGGCAATGTCTACTACGAGACCGTCGGCGAAAGCCCCAACCGGCAGTTCATCGTCGAGTGGTACGACCGCGACCACGACGGCACGCAAGGAGGCCCGAGCAGTCCGGGCGGGGTCACGTTCGAGATCGTCCTCGACGAGAGCGACAGCAGCATTCTCTTCAACTACCAGACGGCGGCATTCGGCGAACCGGCGTTCGACGACGGCGCGACGGCGACAGTCGGCCTCAACGGAGATGCCACGCACGCGACGCAGTATTCGTACGACCAGGCTGCTCTGCATGACGGCCTCGCGATCCTGTTCACGCCGACCTTTGGCACGACCGAAGCGGCTTCGCAGCAGGTCGTCCTCGATGTCGGCGCGCCCACCGCCAGCGTCTCGCCCACGGCGATCACCGCAAGTGTCGCTGCGGGCGAATCGACGACGGTGCCGTTGACGATCGGCAACGCCGGCGACATCGATCTCGCCTGGCACTTCGGCCAGCCGTCGAGCCGCGCACACTTTCCTGTCATTGCGCGCTCGGCGGTCGCGCTCGGCGATCCGCAGCAGAAGCGCCCGGGGCGTGCCGCGGGCCTTGCGACTGGTTCGCAGAACCGGCGCATGCCTGCGCCGTTCGCCTCGCAAGGACTCGCTTTCGGTTTCGACGAGTCGAACGGCGTCGGCAACGGCATCTACGTCGGCTTCGACATCGGCGCGCCGCAGTCGTTGAAGACTGTCGGCCCCAGCCCGAGCCTGACCGACACGATCGCCGGGGATTTCGTCGGCAACGACTTCTCGGTCGAGTACGCGCTCGACACCAATACCGACATTCTCTACACCGTGAGCACGACCACCGCCGCAGCCAGCCCGATCGCCACGGTCACACCGCCGGTCGAGAACTACGACTGGACCGCACTGCGATGGGACGCGAGCACGTCGACGGCGTATTCGGTGCTGATGGGGCCGATCCGGCGCAATCCGCTGTCGCCGTGGCATTCGAATCTCTATACCGTCGACCTCGCCACGGGAGCGAGCGTGCTGGTCGGACCGATCCAGAATGTCGCCGACCCGTCGCAGAACATGATGATCATCGACATCGCGGTCAGTCCCGACGGACTCGTCTACGGCCTCGACCTGCTCACCGATTCGCTGATGGCGATCGACAAGACCAGCGGCGCCGCATCGGTCATCGGCTCGATCGGCTTCGACGCCAACAATGCCCAGAGCATGGACTTCGACGACGCCAGCGGCGTGCTCTACCTCGCAGGCTGCGTGAACGATCCGCACCTCAACCGTTGTGTACAAAGCAACCTGTACACGATCGACACGGCCACAGGCCTCGCCACGCTGATTGCACCGCTCGGCAGCGGCGCCGGCGGTGCGGAACTCGGCGGTTTCGCTATCGCAAGCGCCAGCGGATGCTCGTCGCCCGATGCGATGCCGTGGCTTTCGTTCGATCCGCCGAGCGGCACGGCACCCGCCGCAGGCTCGGCCAGCCTGACTGCGACCTTCGACGCCAGTACGCTCGCCCCCGGCAGCTACGCAGGAACGGCGTGCCTGTTCAGCAACGACCCGAACGAGCGCCGCATCCTGTTACCGGTTGCACTCGATGTCGCGGTCAACGACACGATTTTTGCAAACGGCTTCGAGCTTTGATTTTGGATTTTCGACGTTCGACGCAACGGCGAGGTCGCCGATTCGGTCGTCGACGCCGGAGAGCGGGGGCGGACTGAGCGCCGCGCGGGCCGCGAGGCTTGCGCGAATCAGGGACGCTCCCTGTCCCCTTCGTCGGACGCCACGACGATCTCGTCGGGGCGAAGTGAGAACCAGGGGGCTTGTTCGCCAAACCAGACGTAACCGTAAGCGTCCAGGTCGAGGATCGGTAGCACTTTTCCTTCCATGACCTTGAGGCGCTCGACGTCGTCGTCGGGGAGGTCATGGGTCAGCCAGGCGGGAATGTAGGGAATCAAGACGCGCTGCCCCACATGAATCGGGTTCCCTTCGGCATCGAACGGAGGCAGCGGATATCCTGGCGGCAGCGTCGATGGGGCCGCGAAGAAGGACACGTCAGCCCCCCTGGTCGTCGATCGCCTTCTGCTGCGCCTTGGCCGCATCGTCCACGGTCTTCTGCACGGCCTTGGCTTTTTCCAGCGCCTTCAGCTGATCGTCGAACACGGTCTTCTGCGGGGGCGGCGCCGCGGCGGCCTGCTTCGCCGCCTCGTCCTCGGCCTTGTGGCCGGAGCACGCGGCGAACAGGCACACGCAGGCGGCGAGGGCGAGCGAACGGGTCATGGCATGCTCCAGGAAGCGGGATTCGCTAGAGTCTGCGCTGCACGTCCGACGTGGACAAGCAGGAGGAAGGCGCGATGACGAATCCGTCACGCTGGCGGCTCGACGGCCATGCGGCCCTGGTGACCGGCGCGAGCAAGGGCATCGGCCTGGCTTGCGCGCGGGAACTGGCGACCTTGGGCGCGGACCTGCTCCTGGTCGCGCGCGACGAGATCCACCTCGAGCAGATGCGCATGGAACTCGCCGAGGAATTTCCGGCGCGCGAGATTCTCGTCTGCGCGGCCGATGTCGCCGAACCGGAGCAGCGCCTGGAGGTGTTCGACTGGATCGCCGACCTCGACGTGGAGTTGTCCCTGCTGGTCAACAACGTCGGCGGCAACGCGACGAAGCCGGCGCTCGACTACGAACTCGACGAAGTGCGCGCGCTGGTGGAGACGAACGTGCTCAGCGCATTCGAGATGTGCCGCCTCGCCCATCCGCACCTGGCCGAGCACGGCAACGCGGCGATCGTGAACGTCGGTTCCGTCTCCGGTCTCACGCACGTGCGCACCGGCGCACCGTACGGGCTGACCAAGGCCGCATTGCACCAGATGACGCGCAACCTTGCCTGCGAATGGGCCGAAGACGGCATCCGCGTGAATGCAGTGGCACCGTGGTACATCCGCACGCAACGCACCGAAGGCCCGCTGGCCGATCCGGACTACCTGGAAGAAGTGCTCGCACGCACGCCGATGGGGCGGATCGGCGAGCCGGAAGAGGTCGCTTCGGCGGTCGCGTTCCTGTGCCTGCCCGCGGCGAGCTATGTGACGGGGGAGTGCATCGCGGTGGATGGGGGGTTTCTGCGCTACGGGTTCTGAGACGATAGGCGACGGAACGGATCGAGGATGCAGCCGTCTTCGACCGACGCGCTGAAAGCTCTGCTTCCAATCGATATCGCCATCGCCCGCTGCGGGTTCCCGACTGGCCGCCCCTTGACGAGGTGCACTTGACGATGTAAATAATTAAGTAATTTATTAAGTAACGAAAAAATATGGATCGAGTTTTCCAAGCGCTGGCTTCGACTGCCCGACGCAAAATTCTCGCGTATCTGAACGAGGGCGAGCTCACGGCCGGGGAAATCGGTGCGCGATTCGCCTTCAGCAAGCCGGCATTGTCGGGGCACCTGCGAATTCTCGAGGAGGCAGGGCTGATCTCACGCGAGAAGCGCGGGCAGTTCGTCTATTTCCGATTGGTGCCTGATCGCATCGCCAATACGGTATTCGCGTGGGCGGCGGAGCTGTGCCCTGTCGCGGGACCGCTCAAGCGCGAGAGCCGCACGCGTGCGCGCGGCAAGGCGGGCTGAAGCGATGGGCGACGGCGGAAACAACGCAACGTTGGTGGCTACCAAGGCTACACGTACATTTCCAAGTGCGCGTATCCGCTCCTACTCGGGCGGTCTTCCGATCGAGGTGGCGCTGATCGCACAACTCGGTCATGGCGGCGGCGACCAACTGATTGCGAGCGCAATGGTACGTCAATGCGAACACGAGGCGTTCGTCGACGAGTGTGACGAACCATCTGCTCGCCTCGGTGGCATCGATCTCGCAAATGGCGATGCTACTTCGCTGTATTCGTTTGCAGTCGGCGCGGACGGTCATCCGTTCCATCGCCACGCCGGACATCGCGTATTCACAGCCGTTTCCGGCAGCGCCGGCACGCAGCTGCGGTTCTCGACGGCGTCAGCGGAACAGATTGCGAACGATCCCCGCCAATTCATCTCGGCGTTGCACTACGTCGACATTCCACCGGATTGTCTGTTCACCGTGCGCTTCGGAGGAGGCACGTGGCATCAATTCGCGCCGCTGCGAACATGTTCCAGGCATCCCGCGATGTTCGCGCTGTCGTGCCACACGAATGAGCTCGGCGGCCATCTCGTACCCGAACTCCGGCAACGCGTGGAGAGCAACTCGGCGAGCATTCCGGCATTGACCGAGGTGCTTCCGCCGTTGATTCGCGCATTGCTTGAAAGCGCGGCCTTCGACGCGGCTCGCGTTCCGACGGTGGCGCTTTCGCTGGATGTGGCGCCGACCTCGTACGCTTCACGATTATGCGCATCGGTGCGCGGGACGCTCGGCCACATGCGCGGGGCACTCGGCAAATGGCGGCGTCGGAGTGGATATCTGGCCGACAACGGCGGTGGTCGTCTCGTCCACGAACTCAGCGACCCTCCGCAATGGTCCCTGTTGCGCGCGCAATGGACAGGAACGTCGATTCTCGAAGACAGCTTCGAGCTGACAACTGAGGCTGGCGAACTCGAGGCAACATCCGCTGCTGCAGTGCTGGCTGCGATACTCGACGGATTCCTCGACAACCGCCCGCTTGGTGTATCGCGGCTGATGGCATTTCGCAATGTACTCGTCAAACCGTGGGGGCTGCGAACTTCGCCACTCGGATGCCCAGTGTCTTCGCTGTTGTCTCGGTCTTCCGGAGAATGGTTCGACGACCGCTTCCCCGTACTGGCGCAGCGCGTCGATGGCAGGGGCATGTGTGCGGAAGTGCTCCTTGGTGCGGACGACGTGCATCTTGCGTTCCGATCGGCCGTAGGCGTCGAAATACTGGCGGACGGCCGCGCACGATGTACCTTCGGTACGCGCGTGCGGGCGCGCAATCTGTTCGGTCGGGTCTACATGGTGGTCGTCGATCCCGTGCATCGCGCCTATGTCGCGCCGACGATGCTGCGGTTGGCGGTCGACCATGCGGTACGCAGAATTCGCGAATCGTCCGGCCGCCATAGATAGCCGAAAACGGCCAGTTGCACTCTCCGATCGGCGTTAGGATGGCGCCATGGACTTTTCCACTCTCCCTAGTTCGCTGAACACGCACGTATGCGAACGCGCCCGCAAGACCCGCGACCCGCGCTTCGACGGGCTGTTCTTCACCGCCGTCACTTCCACCGGCATCTACTGTCGTCCGACGTGCCCGGCGCCGTCGCCGAAGCCGCAGAACATCCGCTACTACGACAGCGCGGCGGCGGCTGCGGCAGCCGGTTTCCGGCCGTGCCTGCGCTGCCGGCCGGAAGCGGCGCCGGGGTCGCCGCTGCATCGCGCGAAGAGCGAACTCGTCGCCGGTGCGCTGCGCCTGATCGAGCAGGGCGCGCTCGATGCCGGGTCGCTGCCGCAGCTGGCGGCGCGTGTCGGCGTCGGCGAGCGGCATCTGCGCCGCGTGTTCGCGGAGGAACTGGGCGCGAGTCCGCTCGATGTCGCGGCAACGCGGCGTCTGCTGTTCGCCAAGCAACTGCTCGGCGAGACCGTGCTGCCGATGACGGCGATCGCGCAAGCGGCCGGCTACGCCAGCCTGCGCCGCTTCAACGCGGCATTCGCGACGGCTTACGGAAAGCCGCCGCGTGCGCTTCGCAAGATCCCTGTTGCTGCAACACCCAAGCGACGCGATGGTGCTTTTCCGAGTTCCCAATCCCCAATCTCCAATCCCGGCTCCATCATCACCCTGCGCCTGCCGTACCGCGCGCCCTACGATTTCGCGCATCTGGCCGAGTTCTACGCGCGCCGCGCGATCCCCGGTGTGGAAGCGGTCGAGGCGGGCGAGTACCGGCGCACCTTCGTGCTCGACGAGGTGCCGGGCTGGTTCGCGGTCGCGCCGATCGCGGGCGACTCGGCACTCGCGCTGCGCGTGCATCATCCGAAGGCGAGCGCGCTCGGCGCGCTCGCGGCGCGGGTCAAGCGCATGTTCGACGTCGATGCCGATCCGCGTGCGCTCGGCGGCGTCTTCCGTCGCAGCGAATTGCTCGCGCCGTTGATCCGGCGCTGGCCGGGGCAGCGGTTGCCGGGCGCGTGGGACGGTTTCGAACTGGCGGTGCGCGCGGTGCTCGGTCAGCAGGTCAGCGTCGCTGCGGCGCGCACGCTGGCGGCGCGCGTCGCGGCGACCTACGGCACGCCGTTCGAGCAAGGCGTGGCGGGCGGCCTTCATGCGCTGTTCCCGACGCCGCAGCGGCTGGTCGACGCAGAGCTTGAAACGCTAGGCATCATCCGGGCGCGCGCCGCGACAATTCGTGGGCTTGCGCGCGCCGTGCTCGACGGCCGCGTACAGTTCCGCGCCGAACAGTCGCTCGCCGCGTTCGAGCGCGATCTCGTCGCGCTGTCCGGCATCGGTCCGTGGACCGCGCACTACATCGCGATGCGCGCGCTGGCGCAGCCGGACGCGTTTCCCGCAGCGGACTTGATCCTGCGGCGCGTGGCCGGTCAGGGTCGCACGCTGTCCACGCGCGAACTCGAAACCCTGAGCGAAGCCTGGCGGCCCTGGCGCGCGTACGCGGTCATGCTGCTCTGGCGTGCCAGTTGAATAGTGCGGCCATGGATGGCCGCGTGTGGATTGGCCGAGAATGCGACGTATCAATCGGCACTGCAGTGACCGAAGCAGCGATCAAGGACGATCGCAGCAACCAACCCAATAGTGCGGCCATGGATGGCCGCGTGTGGATTCGCAGAGAATGCGGCGTGGCAAAGCCGCACTGCAGCGATCGAGGTAGCGATCACGGACGATCGCAGCAGCCAATCCAAAAGTGCCGTCGTGGATGGCCGCTTTTGGATTACACGAGTACGCAGCAAACGTCGGATGTGCTGCACAAATCGAAGCGGCGATCATGGGCAATCGCAAAAGCCCATTGAAAGTGCGGCCATGGATGGCCGCTTGTGGATTTGCCGCAGACGCTGCTGCCATTCGCGCGCAGCATAGGTCGAAGCAGCGATCACGGACGATCGCACAAGTAACGGAGGCTATGATGGACTACGACTTTTTCGACGCGCCGATCGGCCGCCTGCTGCTGGTCGGCGACGAGCACGGCCTGCGCCACCTGGATTTTCCGAATGCCGATCAGGACGAACGCATCGAAGCGGATTGGACGCGCAGCCGTCGCCACCTCGGCGATGTGATCGCGCAATTGGAAGCGTACTTCGCCGGCGACCTGCTCGAGTTCGATCTCGCGCTCGCTGCGCGGGGAACGCGTTTTCGCCAGACCGTATGGGACGAACTCGTGCGCATTCCGTACGCGCAGACGATCAGCTACGGCGAACTCGCGCGGCGCATCGGCCAGCCGGCGGCGAGCCGCGCGGTCGGCGCCGCGAACGGCGCGAACCCGCTGCCGATCATCGTGCCGTGCCATCGCGTGATCGGCAGCAGCGGCGCGTTGACCGGCTTCGGCGGTGGATTGCCGATCAAGCGCTGGCTGCTCGACCACGAGCGGCGTCACGCACCGCGCGACGCATTCGCCTTGCAATGACGTATTGACGTCGTTGCGCGTGCGTGGCAGGTCGCGGAATAAACCGCAGGCGCGAGCGCCGTCGCTTATCCACAAAGCCTGTGGACAATGTTCGGGATAAGCATGTGGAGCAACACGTGCAGGCCGCGCCGGCATTGGCTTTGCGACGCTTTGCGAAAAAAATCGCCAACACGAATCGGCTCACGAAAACGGACGTTCGTCAACAGCCGTGCATGCGTTCGCGCAGCTCGTCGGCTTGTTTCTCGAGCGGCGCTTCGGCATCCATTGATACGCTGCGAATGCGCGCGAGCACGTCGTCGAGTTGACGTTGCAGATACGCGCAGGCTTCCTCGGGGCCGGCGCGATGGCAGCGATCGTCGACCCAGACGTAGGCGCCCGCCGTCGCGGCCGCCGCTCGCGATACTTGCGGGCCACCGGGGCCTGGGCGAGCCGGGCCGAAAGCCTGCGCATCTTCGAGCACGCCGAATGGCACGGCGGCGCCGCCGCCTTTGCCGGTCGGGCTGATGTAGCGCGTGCCGTCGTAGCGGCTGCACAGGAAGAAACTCGGCGGCGGCGCGCGCGGGGCGGGGGTGGCGATGCGTGCCGGTGCATTTGCCGTTGCCGGCGCTTCCGGCTCCGCGTTCTGCTTTTCTGCGGCGACGGGCGCAACGTAGGGATCGTTCGGCAGGGACAGGCGCTGTTGTTTCGCGGCGCCGCTGCACGGCTGATCCTGGAAACTGATCGAGCCGTCGACGCGCGTACACTTGTACGCGCTGGCTGCGCGCGCGGTCGCGCTCAAGAGCACGGCGAGCGCAGCGAATGCGATCGGAAGCAGTGGGATGCGGTGCGTTGCGCGGCGCATCCCGCGAGTCTACGCCGCGATCGCGCGGCGTGGCGACTTCACCAGGGCAGCGTCTGGCCGAGGTGGAAGTAGCCGCCGTTCGGGCCGTCCGCTCCGATCAGCGCAAGCTCCACGCTGGTCTTGGCGCCTTGCGGGATGTCGATCTCGCCTTCGCCCTTGTTCATGTCGGTCTTGACGTAGCCTGGGTGGATCGTGTTGACCTTGATCGTGCTGCCGCGCAGTTCGTAGGCGAGCTGCACGGTCCACGCATTCACGGCGCTCTTCGACACGTTGTACGCGGGCACCTTGAAGTCGTAGATCGGCGAGGCAGGGTCGGCATGCAGCGCGAGCGAGCCGAGGATGCTCGACACGTTGACGATGCGTCCCGCGTCCGACTTGCGCAGCAGCGGCAGGAACGCCTGCGTGACGGCAATGAGGCCGAACAGGTTCGTGTCGAACGTCGTGCGCCAGGTGTCGAGCGTTTGCTCCGACGGCTTCTTCTGGAAGTCGTCGACGAGGATGCCGGCGTTGTTGACGAGGATGTCGAGACGGCCGTGCTTGCGCTCGACCTCCTTGGCCGCGGCGGCGATGCTGGCGGCGTCGGTCACGTCGATGGCGACGGCCTCGGCGGCAAGGCCTTCGCCTTGCAATACCTTCGCGGCTTGTTCGCCCTTGGCGAGCTCGCGTGCGCCGACGATGACCTGCGCGCCTTGCTGCGCGAGCTGGCGTGCCGTTTCCAGGCCGATGCCGCGGGTGGCACCGGTGACGAGGGCGATTTTCTGGGTCATGGGAGTTCTCTCTTGAGACGGGCTTGGCATGTCGTAGCTGGAAAGGCCGGGGCACCGGCGTTCGCCGGGGTGACGGAGTGAGTGGAATCAGTGATGCGACGCCGGAGCCAGCGCGGGCGCAGCGGTGTTCGCAGCGGCGCGCTCTGCCCGGCGCGCGCGACGGCCGCGCACGAGCAGGTAGAACACCGGCGTCAGCAGCAGGCCGAAGAACGTCACGCCGAGCATGCCGGAGAACACCGCCACGCCCATCGCGCGACGCATCTCCGCACCGGCGCCGGTAGAGGTGACCAGCGGCACGACGCCCATCACGAACGCGAGCGAGGTCATGAGGATCGGGCGCAGGCGCAGGCGGCACGCGTCGAGCACGGCCTGCCACACCGACTCGCCGTGCGCTTCGCGATCGCGCGCGAACTCGACGATCAGGATCGCGTTCTTGCAGGCGAGGCCGACCAGCACGATCAGGCCGATCTGCGTGAAGATGTTGTTGTCGCCGCCGGTGACGAGCACGCCCATGATCGCGCAGAGAAGGCACATCGGTACGATCAGCACGACCACCAGCGGCAGCGACAGGCTCTCGTACTGCGCGGCGAGCACCAGGAAGACCAGGAGCACGACCAGCGGGAAGATGTAGAACATCGTGTTGCCGGCGAGGATCTGCTGATAGGTCAGGTCGGTCCATTCGTAGGTCATGCCGTTCGGCAATTCCTGCGCGAGCACTTCCTCCATCGCCGTCTGCGCCTGGCCGGTGCTGTAGCCCGGCGCGGGCCCGGCGTTGATCTCGGCGGCGAGATAGCCGTTGTAGTGCGGCACGCGATCGGGACCGGAGATTTCCTTCGCGGTCACGAAGCTGGCGAGCGGGATCATCGTACCGGCGGCGTTGCGCGTCTTCAGCCGGCCGATGTCCTCGGCGCTCATGCGGAAGCCCGGTTCGGCCTGCGCGTTGACCTGGTAGGTGCGGCCGAACAGGTTGAAGTCGTTGACGTAGAGCGCGCCGAGGTACATCTGCATCGTGTCGTAGATGTTCTGCAGCGGCACGCCGGCCGACTTCGCCTTCTCGCGGTCGACGTCGACATCGATCTGCGGAACGTTGACCTGGAAGCCGGAGAACGTGCCCGCGAGCTCGGGCCGCTTGCTCGCCTTCGCGATCACGTTCTGCAGCTGCTTGTACAGCTCGTCGGCGCCGAAGTTGCCGCGGTCCTCGATCTGCAGCTTGAAGCCGCCGATCGTGCCGAGGCCGTTCACCGGCGGTGGCGGGAAGATCGCGATGAACGCGTCCTGGATCTGCGAGAACTGCGCGTTCATCGACATCGCGATCGCGCCCGCCGAGCGCGACGCGTCGCGGCGCTCCTCGAAGGGTTTGAGCGGCGTGAACGCGATGCCCGAGTTCGGCGCATTCGTGAAGCCGTTGATCGACAGGCCCGGGAACGCCGGCACCGATTCCACGCCGGGCGTCTTCAGCGCGATGTCGGTCATGCGCTTGACGACGGCCTGCGTGCGATCGAGCGTCGCCGCGTCCGGCAGCTGCGCGAAGCCGACGAGGTATTGCTTGTCCTGCGCCGGCACGAAGCCCGACGGCGTATGCGCGAATCCGTACAGCGTCACCGCGATCAGGCCGGCATAGATGAAGATCGCGATCGAGCTGCGTCCGAGGATGCGGCTGACCGTGCCGACGTAGCCGTTCGACGCGCGCGTGAAGAAGCGGTTGAACGGGCGGAAGAACCAGCCGAGCGCGCCGTTGAGCAAACGCGTGAACGCGTCCGGCGGCGCGTCGTGCGCCTTCAGCAGCACCGCCGACAGCGCCGGCGACAAGGTCAGCGAGTTGAACGCCGAGATGACCGTGCTGATCGCGATCGTCAGTGCGAACTGCTTGTAGAACTGGCCGGACAGGCCGCTGATGAATGCGGTCGGCACGAACACCGCGCACAGCACCAGCGCGGTCGCGATGATCGGACCGGTCACTTCCTTCATCGCCTGCACCGTGGCGGCCAGCGGCGCGAGTCCCTCCTCGATGTTGCGCTCGACGTTCTCGACGACGACGATCGCGTCGTCGACGACGATACCGATCGCGAGCACCAAGCCGAACAGCGACAGCGTGTTGAGGCCGAAGCCGAACAAGTGCATCACGCCGAGCGTACCGATCAGCGACACGGGCACCGCGAGCAGCGGAATGATCGAGGCGCGCCAGGTCTGCAGGAACACGATCACGACGATGACGACCAGCGCGATCGCTTCGAGCAGCGTATGCAGCACCGCCTCGATCGAACCGCGCACGAACACGGTCGGGTCGTAGGCGACGTTGTAGTCGACGCCTTCGGGGAAGGTCTTCTTGAGCTCGGCCATCTTCGCGCGCACCGCGTCGGAGATCGCGATCGCGTTGCTGCCCGGGCGCTGGAAGATCGGAATCGCGACCGCGGTCTTGTTGTCGAGCATCGCGCGCAACGCGTAGTTGTCCGAGCCGAGCTCGACGCGCGCGACGTCGCGCAGGCGCGTGATCTGACCCGACGTGCCGGTGCGGATGATGATGTTGGCGAAGTCTTCCTCGGTGACGAGGCGGCCCTTGGTGTTCACCGCGATCTGGAAGTTCGGCTTCGACGGATCGTTCGCCGGCGCCGCGGCGGAGCCCAGCTGGCCGGCGGCAACCTGCACGTTCTGTTCGCGGATCGCGTTGGCGATGTCGGTCGCGGTGAGACCGCGCGCGGCGACCTTGTCCGGGTCCAGCCACACGCGCATCGAATAGTTGCCGCCGCCGAACTGCTGCACGTCGCCGACGCCGTCGAGGCGCGAGAGTTCGTCCTTGACGTGCAGCAACGCGAAGTTCGACAGGTAGTTCTGGTCGTAGCGGCCGTCGGGCGAGGTGATGAACACCGCCACCGTGATGTCCGGCGATGCTTTCGCGGTCGTGACGCCGATGCGCTGCACGTCCTGCGGCAGCTTCGGCGTCGCCTGTGCGACACGGTTCTGCACCAGCACCTGCGCCTTGTCGACGTCGGTGCCGAGCTTGAACGTGACGGTCAGCGTCATCACGCCGTCGGAGGTCGACTGCGAGTACTGGTACAGCATGTCCTCGACGCCGGTGATCGCCTGTTCGAGCGGTCCGGCGACCGTGTCCGCGATGACCTTCGGATTCGCGCCCGGATAGCTCGTGCGCACGACGACCGTCGGCGGCACCACCTCGGGGTATTCCGAGATCGGCAGCGACGGGATGGAGATCAGGCCGGCCAGCAGGATCAAGGCCGACAGAACGCCGGCGAACACCGGTCGCGTGATGAAGAATTGCGAGAGATTCATGGTCGTGTGTCCCTTGGGACGTACGGAAGTCTTGATTGCTCGCCGTGCCGGCAGGGGCCGGCATCGGATGCCTTCGGCGCCGGGCGCCGGGCTTCGCGTCCCGGCGTCAACCGGAACGGCGAGGCTGGAATGTCAGGAAAGACCGACGATTGGCGAGACCGTGTTCAGCGTTGCGAGCGCGTCGTCGCCGACGTGCGCGCCGCAGCGAGTGCCGGAGCCGGCGCCGGCTCCGCGCGCGGAGCGACCTGCGCCACGCCCTGGCGATTGGCGTCCATGTCGACCTTGGTCGGCTTCACCGCCATGCCCGGGCGCACGTGCTGCAGGCCGTTGACGACGATCACGTCGCCCGCGGCGAGGCCCTGCTTGACGACGCGCAGGCCGTCGATCGAAGCGCCGAGTTCGATGAAGCGGTTCTCGATCGTGTTGTCCGGCTTCAGCGCGAAGACGAACTTCTTGCCGAGGTCGGTGCCGACGGCGCGGTCATCGATCAGCACGGTATCGCGGCTGTTGCCGCCGACCAGCTTGATGCGCGTGAACAGGCCCGGCGTGAAACGGCCATCCGGGTTGTCGAACACGGCGCGCCCGCGGATCGTGCCGCTCTGCGGATCGACCTGGTTGTCGACGAAGTTGAGGCGGCCCTCGTGCGGGTAGCCCTGCTCGTCGATCAGGCCCATGAAGACGGGACTCACGCCGCCCTGGGCTTGCGCGTCGGTGGCGGCCGCATGCGCGAAGCGAAGGTAGGTCTGCTCGTCGGCGTCGAAATAGGCGTAGACCGGATCATCCGAGACCACCGTGGTCAGCACGCTGGTGATCGAAACGAGGTTGCCCGGCGTGATCAGCTTGCGCGAGACGCGGCCGTCGATCGGGGCGCGCACTTCGGTGAACTCGAGGTTCAAGCGTGCGGTTTCGAGGGCGGCTTGCGCCGAGCCGATGTCGTCGGCGCTCGTGCTCGCCGCCGTCACGAGCTGGTCGTAGTCCTGCTGCGAGATCATGTGCTTGGCGACCAGGCTCTTGCCGCGATCCTGGTTGGAAGCGGCCAGCGTGGACGACGAGCGCGCATGCTTGAGCGCGGCGTTCAGGCGATCGACCTCGGCCTGGAACGGACGCGGGTCGATGCGGAACAGCAGCTGGCCTTTCTTCACGCGCGCGCCTTCGGTGAACGGCGCGGTGTCGATCACGCCGCTGACGCGCGGCTGGATCTGCACGCTGTCGACCGCTTCGAGACGGCCGCTGAATTCTTCCCAGTCGCGCAGCGGCTTGGCGATGACGGTCGCCACCGAGACCTCCGGGGGCGGCGGCGCGGCCGGGGCGCCGGCATTGGCTGCCGAGCGCGTGCAGCCCGAAAGCACCCAGGCGATGGCAAACAGAAGGCTCAAGGTGAAAATGCGCATGGCGGATTTCCTGTCGTTTCGATCCGGAATGACCCCTTGGCAACGCGGCAACCTGTACGGTCGCTGGCTTCACGCTGCGCTGCGGCTTGACTTCAAACCGCTGCGACTCGAAACTGCGTGTGTTACCGGTCAGTAACGTGTACTGTAGTGACCGGTCAGTAACATGTCAAGAGGAGTTCCAGCCATGGGCGCCAAAGTGGCCGCCACCGGCGTCAAGGACGCCAGCCAGGACAAGCCGCGCGTTCGCGATCGCATTTTCGATACCGCCTGCGACCTGTTCTACAAGCACGGCATACGTGCCGTCGGCGTCGACGCGATCGCCAACGAAGCCGGCACGAACAAGATGAGCTTCTATCGCAGCTTTCCGTCGAAAGACGAGCTCGTCGCCGAATACCTGCGCGACCAGGAGAGCGAGTACTGGGCCTGGTGGGACGATTCCATCGCTGCCTTCGAAGGCGATCCGCGGCACCAGATCGAGGCGCTGTTCGACGCATTCCTCGAAATGAACTGCAGCAAGAAGAAGGTCGCCGATGTCGGCTGCAAGTCCAGCCGCGGCTGCCCGCTCGGCAATGCGGCCGTGGAGATCGCCGACGACAACGAGACGCTCGGTGACATCGTGCACGATTACAAATCGAAGATCCGCCAGCGCCTGCGCCAGCTCGCGCGGGCGGCCGGGGCGAAGGACGCCGACGCGCTCGGCGACTCGCTGATGCTGCTGATGGAAGGCGGCTACTACACGCGTCTGACCTTCGCGAACAACACCGGCCCGGTCGCGGCGGTGGCGCGCGCTGCGCGCATCCTGATCGACGCCCACCTCGCCTGAACGGCGGGTCGAGGCACCTCTCAGCGCGGCCGGGGCCGCGCTGAGCACACATTTACATCCTTCGAATGAGAAATACGACACAATACCGGGCGGTTTGTGTCAAAAGATGGCGCGCAACTTGCTCCGAATACGAAGGGCTTCGGATTGCATCGCGTGAAACTTCGTTTTCTCTCGAACGTCGCTGGGCTGCGAGTCTTCGCGTCGATCCTGCTGTGCGCGGCGGCGGGCGCGTCTGCGCAATCGCCGTCCCTGATTCTCGAGCGGCTTGATCGCAGCGACGCCGACGTACCGGTCGAACAGATCGTCTCCGGCACCTTCGACCGCAGCTTCGTCGCCGGCCCCTACGCCGCGATCGTGCCGGCCGCCGATCACGACGTGTGGTATCGGCTGCGCCTGGCCGCCGACTGGGATTCGCCGCACCCGCCGGTGCTTTCGATCCAGGATCCGCAGGGCCTTGCCGTCACGGCGTACGCGCCGCCGGCATACGCCGCCAATCGCTACAGCATGTACGACGCGAGCGCGCAGACGGGCTTTTCGCGCCATGCACTGGTGCTGCTGTTGCCGTCCGGACTCAAGGCGACGGCGCCGATCTATCTGCGCGTGGGGCCGGAAAAAGCGGTCCCGCGCAGCATCCAGATCAGCAACGTGCTCGATGCGCGCGTCGCGGACCTGGTGCGCGCACGGCTCGACATCCTGTTTCCGGCGATCCAGCTGGCGACGGTGCTGGTCATGCTGTGCTTCTTCGTCGCGCTGCGCGAACGCATGTACATCTACTTCGTCGGCCACGTGTTCTTCTGCGTCGTCTACGAGCTGTACAGTTTCGGCATCGGCTATGAATTCTGGCCGCTGAACCTGCTTGCGCCGCTGCACGTGCGGCCGCTCTGGTTCGCGGCAGCGCTCGCATCGATTCTGTTGATCGAATTCTCCAGCCGCTTCCTCGAACTCCAGCGCATCGCGCCACGCCTGGATCGCGTGCTCGCGGCGTTCCGCTGGCCGTTCGCGCTGCTGGCGCTGTGCGCGGCCGTGCCGCCGCTGTCGACCGGCTGGTGGGTCGAGGATGCACTGTCCCTCTCGGTGCTGGCCGCCGCGCCGCTGCTGATCGTCGCCGGTGTGCTCGCCTGGCAGCACGGCGGCCGCCGTGGCGGGTTCTATCTGTGCGCATGGATTCCCGGCCTGCTGTTCGTGATGCTGCGCGTGCTGCAGCTGACCCTGCTGTGGCCTCTGCCGGTATGGCTGGAGTTCGCGGTGCCGGCGGGCTTCGCCTACGCGAGCCTCGTGCTCGCGTTCGGCCTGGCCGACCACACCTTGTCGATTCGCCACGAGCGCGACGTCGCCCATCGACTGGCGGAACATGACGTGCTGACCGGCGTGCTGAATCGCCGCGCGATCCTCGCGCGGCTGCGCGCCGCTTTCCTGCAGGCGCGCGAAAGTGGCGAACCGCTGGCGCTGCTGTTCCTCGATCTCGACCACTTCAAGCGCGTCAACGACAGCTACGGCCATCGCGCAGGCGACCAGTGCCTGCGCGCGATCATCGGGCCGATCGCGAGCGAGCTGCGCCAAGGCGACGCGCTCGGCCGCTACGGCGGCGAGGAGTTCCTGGTCGTGCTGCCCGGCGCCGGCGCAGCCAATGCCGAGGTCGTCGCCGAACGCATCCGCGATCACGTGCAGGAAACGCCCATGCTGGTTTCCGGCACGCGCATCGGCCTGACCTTGAGCGTCGGCATCGCCGCGCTCGACGACGAGGTGCTGACGCCGGACGACCTGATCGAGCGCGCCGACGCCGCGCTGTACCGCTCGAAATCGGCCGGGCGCAACGTGGTCAGCTTGCACGCGCCGGCCCTGCAGGAATCGACGGCGACCTGATCGATCGCGTGTTGCACTGGCGTCCCGCGACGGCCGCCCGCCGCGCTTGCACGGCGGCCGGATCGAATGATGTACTCGCCTTGCGGCCGCCCGCTCCAAGTTCTTCGTCGTGACGGCAGTATCGGCACGACGGCTGCGGGGCTACCCCGCGGCGACACCTTCAACCGGCATCACATGGCATGAACCTCGCTGCGCTGCACGCAGGGCTGTTCATGCGAGGCAGGTCCGTTGGAGCGGCGCGGCCGTCTTCGAGCGAAGGAATGGATGCGTCCGGATGCGCCCCGATCGACCGCGTGATCTCGCCCGCCGCATCGCCTTCGTCATGCTCGACGGTGCCGGCGACGAAGCGTCGCTGCGCGATCGCATGATGCGGTCGTTCAAGCCGTTGACGCCGTGGCTGGTCGAGATGGCGGTGGAGCTCTTGCGCTTCTCTCCGGCACCTCATCGGCCGGATGCGCTCGTCGAGCGGATCCTCGCGCACGTCGAGTTCGAGCAGGCCGCGAGCGCGCGCGTCGTTCCGCGCTGGGTGCGGGCGTCGCCCGTCGTGCTGCCGCTGGCTCCGCCACGCCTGCGCCCCATCGGCCTTCCGGTGATCGAATCGCCGCAGGCGCTCGCCGACTGGCTCGGCATCGGATACGGCCAGCTCGCCTGGCTGGCCGATCCGTGGTCGCAGGAGGCGCTCCGCGGCGAAGGCCCGCTGCGCCACTATCGTTATCGCTGGCGTTCGCGCGAGTACGGCCCCGATCGCCTGATCGAGATGCCGAAGCGGCAGCTGCGCACGATCCAGCGCCGCCTCTATGCCGAGGTGCTCGCACATGTGCCGCTGCACGCCGCGGCGCATGGGTTCGTGCGTACGCGCTCGCCGCTGACGCACGCGCGCCTGCATGCCGGCCGCGACCGGGTGCTGCGGATGGATCTGGCGCAGTTCTTCGTCAACATCGGTGCCGTGCGCGTGCGTGGCCTTTTCCGCCTGCTCGGCTATCCGAAGGCGGTCGCCGGCCTGCTCGCCGGCCTTTGCACGAACAGCGTCCCCGCCGACATCTGCGCGACGGCGCCGCACGGGCCGTTGGGCTGGGACGACCGCGCGCGCCTGCGCCAGGCTCACCTTCCGCAAGGGGCGCCGAGTTCGCCGGCACTCGCCAACATTCTCGCTTGGCGACTGGATACGCGCCTGGCGGCGTGGGCGGCGATACGCGGGCTGACCTACAGCCGCTACGCCGACGACCTGACGTTCTCCGCCGACGGCGTGACGCACGCCCAGATGCTGCGCCATGCGCAGCGCATCGGCGCCATCGTCGCCGATTGCGGTTTCTACGTGAATCCGCGCAAGACCTGCTGTTTCGGCCAGCAGCACGCGCAGCGCGTGACGGGTCTGGTCGTCAATCGCCATCCGAACGTCGCGCGCGCCGAGTTCGATCGCCTCAAGGCCATCCTCACACGTTGCGCGCGCCTCGGTCCGCTCGGCGAGAATCGCGAGCACCGCGCCGACTTCCGCGCGTGGTTGCGTGGCCGCGTCGCCTGGTGCGCCAGCGTGAATCCGGCGCGCGCGGCCAAGCTCGAACGCCTGTACGCGCAGATCGCCTGGGAGTGATCCGCCCGGTGCTCAGCGTGCGCGCTGCACGCC
>Ga0207712_10000171_pt1 | contig 66861 bp, 56 predicted proteins | sample KBSS44metaG_FD_184402 | JGI IMG/M metagenome (GOLD analysis project Ga0207712, IMG submission 184402) | Switchgrass rhizosphere microbial communities from Kellogg Biological Station, Michigan, USA - KBS S4-4 metaG (SPAdes) (version 2) | ecosystem: Host-associated > Plants > Roots > Rhizosphere...
CGCCGAAGGCGAGCGCAGTGACTGGGGCGAAGTCGTAACAAGGTAGCCGTAGGGGAACCTGCGGCTGGATCACCTCCTTTCTGGAGCGATGAGTAGAGCCCATGGTCGCAAGGCCATAGAATCTCGAAAATCCTCAAGAATTGTCGCGCCATCATACGAATTGTCACGATCGATTGCCTTTTGCAGCCCCCGGGACGCTCGCGTTCCGGGGGCTGTGTCGTTTCTGCCAGCCCGCGATCACCACCGCTAGCGCGAGCCCCCTCACCCCCCTCATTCTTCCCCCAGGCGCGCCGAGTCGCCCCCGGACCCGCGGGAAGGGTTGAACCCACTCGTCACCACCGCTTCACCAAATCACTGCCACCGTGCAGCCGGTTTGCGGGTCTTCGGCGTTTCCAGCATGGAGGCCCTATGCAGCAGCAGCTCCCCACCTCGCCTGATCTTTCGCACCTCAAGAAACAGGCGAAATCGCTCCTCCGCAGCGCGCGCGCCGGCGACACCGCCGCCCTGCAACGCTTCATCGACTCCCTCCCCGCCGCGCAACACACCACCCTCTCGGCACTCGCCTCGCGTGAGCTCAAGCTCCACGACGCGCACTCGGTCATCGCGCGCGAGCATGGGTTCAAATCGTGGGCGCACCTCAGCGACCATGTCCAGATGATGAGCGCCGTTAAGCGCCGCACCCCGACCGAGATCTGGCTGCTCGCTGCATATAGCCGAAGCCCGGGCACGCTACGCTACGCTCGGAGCCAATTGCGCGCGGAGCCGGAGCGACTTCGCGGGGACCCATGGGTTGCCTGCGCGATCGGCGACGTCGACGCTGTGCGCGACGCGTTCGCCTCGAGCGCAGCGTCGGTGAACACCCCCGGCGGTCCTCACGCAATGCCGCCACTCGTCGCCGTGACACACTCCCGTTTCATCTCCGAGCCCGACCTCGAGCCGGGGCTTCTCTCCAGCGCGAAGCTGCTCCTCGACTCCGGCGCGAACGTCGATGTCGTCTGGTCCGATCCAGAATCGCCGGAGTCGCAGCTCTCCGCCCTCTACGGTGCCACCGGCATCACGCGCAACATCGCGATGACGAAACTTCTCCTCGACGCCGGCGCAAATCCCAACGACAACGAGTCGCTCTACCACTCCCTCGAGTCCAGCGACTCGACCATCACGCGCATGCTGTTGCAGCACGGAGCGCGTGTCTCGGGCACCAACGCGCTCGGCCGCGTGCTCGATTTCGACAAGCTCGATGATCTGCGCTTGTTGCTCGAGCACGGTGGCGATGCCAATGAGAGCCCATGGCTGCACCACGCGATCATGCGGGGCCGATCGCTCGCCCACATCCGCGCACTGCTCGACGCCGGCGCCGACATGCGACGCGCGAACGACCATGGCGTGAGCCTCTTTCGTTTCGCGCAGGCGTTCGGACGTTCAGATGTGGTGCAGCTCCTCCGCGATGCCGGCATCGACGAGCCGCTGGATGACGCCGAGCAGTTCGTCGCCGCGTGCGCGCGTGGCGACGAGCGCACGGCACGTGCGATGCTCGAGCGCACGCCGGACATGGTCAGTCGTCTCACGAGCATGCAGCTGAAGACAATGCCCGAGCTCGCGAGCACCGGGAACATCGCCGGCGTTCGCACGATGCTCGCCCTCGGCTGGCCACGCGAAGTGAAAACGGCGTGGGACGCGACCGCGCTCAATCTCGCCGTCTATCGCGGCGATGCGGAGATGGCCGAGCTGCTGCTGGAGAATGGCGCCGATTGGCGAACGCCACACGGCTACAGGAGCAACGTCATCGGCACGCTGTCGTTCGCGTCGCAGGACGAAGCGATGGAGCAGCCCGCGCCGCGCGACTACGCCGGCTGCGCGCGCACGCTCCTCGCGCACGGCGTTCCGACGCCGAGCGAGGACGAGTTCAGCTTCTCGTCAGAAGTGACCGCGATCTTCGACGCCGCGCGTGCGGCGCACGGAGACGCCGGCTAGCTCGCAGCCGGTGACGACGCGGCGAGCGCGCTGCAGAAGCGCGCCGTCGCGTCGTCCGCGGGAAACGAGCACTCGATGCGCAGCTCATCGAGACTCACGTCGTGCGGCGTGCCGAACGTCGCCATGGTCCAGAAGAAGGTGAGGTCGACGTCACCCTTGCGATACGTGATCGTCGAGAGCGACGGCACCGGCGCGGGAAGCTGCCGTCTCGCCCAGCGCTGCGGCACATCGGGGTAGGCGAGCACGTCGCGCATCAGCTGCGCCATGCGCGCGTCCGACGGCGCGGCGGCGAGGTCGTTGTGCAGGTGCCGAATGAGATCGCCCGCGCACTCCTCCCAGTTTACGACGTATGGACGAACGCCGAGTGGGTCGAAGAAGGTCTTCATGATGTTGCTCTGCGCGGGAGGACCGTCCAGCAGCCACCGAAAGATTCGCTCCGTGCTCTCGTTCGCCATCAGGAGATCCCAGTGGCGATTCATGACGATGCCCGGATACGGATCCTGCTTGTTGAGAATGAGCTCGATCGCCTTGCGCGCCGTGGCCATTTCGGGCGCGGTGAGCGCGGTCTCGCTGTATTCGGGCGCGTAGCCCGCGGCGACGAGCAGCGTGTTCTGCTCGCGCAGCGGGAGCTCGAGCGTTTGCGCGAGGCGCGAGACGAGATCGCGACTGGGCTGTGCACGGCCCGTCTCCACACAGCTCAAGTGCCGCGACGACACATCGGCCGCGAGGGCGAGATCGAGCTGGCTCAATCGCCGCACGGAACGCCAGTCGCGAAGGAGGTCGCCGACGTGCGTGCGAGGCGTGGGCGCCGGCGGGGATCGCATTCCGGTTGCCGTCATGTCTCGAAAAATATTGGTGAGATCGCCGTGAAACCATGACCTCTGAGGTCATTGATTGCGCGACCGCACGCGCGCAGAGTGCGGTCCGCAAGCGATGTCGAGACTTTCACACAGCAGGAGCTGGATAAGGAGCTTCAAAATGGATCGGAGAGAATTCATGGAGTTGAGTGCGCGCGCGCTCGCACTCGCGTCCGTGGGGGCGTGGACCGGTCACGCGCTGCGAAGTGCGGCCGAGAGCGGCTCGTCGACCACGATCGACGCGAAGGCGTTCAATGCGATGCGCCGCTTCGCAACGACGAGCTTTGGCAAGATCGCGTATGTGGAGCACGGAAAGGGGAAGGACGCGCTCTTTCTGCACGGCTATCCGCTGAACGGTTTTCAGTGGCGAGGCGCGATCGAGCGACTATCGAGTCATCGCCGGTGCATCGCGCCCGACTACATGGGGATGGGCTATTCGGAGGTGTCGGCGGAGCAGAGCCTGGCGCCGGAGGCGCAGGTGGAGATGATCCATGCGCTGCTCGAGACGCTGTCGGTGAAGACGGTCGACATCATCGCGAACGACAGCGGCGGTGCCATCGCGCAGCTGTTCGTGGCGAAGTACCCGGAACGCGTGCGCACGCTGTTGTTGACGAACTGCGATACGGCGATCGACAGTCCGCCACCAGCGCTCTTGCCGGTAATTGCGCTGTCGAAGGCGGGACAGTTCGCGGACAAGTCGCTCGCGCCGCAGCTCGCGAACAAGGCTCTCGCGCGAACGGCGAGGGGGCTCGGCGGTGTCGCATACACGTATCCATCGGATCCAAGCGATGAGGCGATCGAGATGTACCTTGCGCCGCTCGTGAGCTCCGAGCTGCGGAAGCGACAGGTGGAAGCGTACGCGATCGCGCTCGAGAGGAACGCACTGGCGGGGATCGAGCCTGCGCTACGAGAGTGCAAGGTGCCGACCCGGATCGTGTGGGGGATGGCGGACACGATCTTCTCATCGTCGAGCCCTTCGTGGCTGGATAAGACCCTCGGGAATTCGAAGGGCGTGCGGATGGTTGAGGGGGCGAAACTGTTTTTTCCCGAGGAGATGCCGGATCTCATTGCGGAGGAGGCGACGAGGCTGTGGGGCGCGGGGTGAGGGCGCCGGGTGTCGAGGAGAGAGGGTAGGGCGTTCGGCCCTCGCTACGCGCGCGTGGCGGGGGCTGTATCGTTTTCGACGAGTTGTGCGGGCGAGGGCGCGAGAGCATCATCACTCCCGTCGCCGACGCGATGAGGCGCCGAGCGGAGATCGTAGCTACCTGGCTCGTCGAAGCTATTCTTCTGCTCGAGGTCCATGCCGCTTCCAAAGGTCATAGCCGCCGCCGTCTGTGCGAGCATCCTCGGCGCGCAGGTAATAATGTCGTCGCCGATCTCGCCGGACCGACACGGCTGGTACTGGCCGTTCCTGGCGTATCCGATGTATGCGGAAGCGCATTTCGCGTCGGACTCGTTCACCGTGCCAGAGTTGCGTGTGGCCAAGTGTGGTAGCGACGCGCAAACCACAATCCTCACGCGCGATTCACTCAGCACGCCGCGCAACCAGCTGCTCACGCTGCTGATCCTGGTGGTGCGCGCCCCGGAGAGCGTCGATGCGCGGCGCGCCGAAGGGAAGTTGAGCCGCGCGGTGGAGGCGCAGTATCCCGGGCAGTACTGCACCGCATCGGCGTGGGTGCGCGTTGTCCACGTCGCCGACACGTCCACGCACCATCTCCGGCTGCCGATGCGGCGCGCGGCGAACTGGCAAGTCAACGAGCCGGGCGCGAAGTGAGGCTCCGGGAGCGGCTCGATCGATACTGGTTCGAGCCCGCGCGCGTGCGAGACCTCGCGTATCTGCGCATCGCGATCGTGCTCGTGCTGCTCGCGGACGCGCTGTGGCCGGGGAATCTCGAGTCCATGCTGCGACTCGCGCGGCTTCCGAATGAATGGTTCGTACCGATCCCGGCGCTAAAAGCCCTCATGCTCCCTCTCGGTTGGGGCGCACGGCCGAGCGCACTGATGATCGTGATCGCGTGGATCGTGTGCGGCGTCGCTGGATTCGCCGCACTGATTGGCGCGTACACGAGATGGGCGCTCGCGATTTTCGCGACGGCAAGCACGTTGCTCCTCGCGCACTTTTATTCGTACGGGACGATGCGCCATCCGCAGGCGGCGGCGACGATCGTGCTCTGGATGCTGCTCCTGACGCCGAGCGGTGGTGAACTCTCGGTGGATGCGATGCGTGTGCGCGTGGCGGAGAGTCGCAGGCGCGCGCGATTCGAGCCGAGAGTTGCGGAGGCGGTGAGTCGAGATGCGCGCTGGCCGCTGCGCGTGGTGCAGTGGCTGCTCGTCGTCGTGTACCTGTCGGCTGCGCTCTCGAAGATCACGCTGGGGAAGGCCGCTTGGCTGAACGGATATACGATGTCGTACTATCTGCTGGTGGACGGCATCGGCAATTCGCTACCGCTGAGCCTCGCGCTCGCGCACGTACCCTGGGTGGGCATCGCGGCCGCGGTGCTCGCACTGGCGTTCGAGCTGACGTTTGTCGCGTGCGTGCTCGTTCCGCGAACGACTCCGGCGTATCTCGCGACGGGCGCACTACTGCACACGGGAATCTGGCTGCTCATGCGCGCGCCGTTCTTTCAATTCATCGCGCTCTACGCGGCGTTCGCGGAGCCGCTGAGGGAGGAGCGTCGGCGCTGGGCGGCGAATCGAGAGCGAGGTCGCGCGGCGCCCGCGCGCGTGTGGACGGTCGTGTACGACGGGTACTGCCCGCTGTGCATTCGCACCATGACCCAGTTGGAGGTACTCGACGGAGCCCGGCGATTGCGATACGTGGATCTCGAGCGCGAGTCGGCGCGAGCCGCGGCGCTCATGCCGGGCGTGTCATTCGAGTCGATGCGGGAGGAGATGGCCGCGGTGACGCCGGAAGGAAGGGTGTTGCGAGGATTCTTCGCGTTTCGGGAGGTGAGCAAGCGGCTACCGGTGCTCTGGCCGCTCGTGCCGCTGATGTTCGCGCCAGGGGCGGAATGGGCGGGGACGCGGATTTACGCGTGGGTGGCAGCGAATCGGGCGCGCCGGCTGTGCGAGGGGGACGCATGCGCGGTACATGGAGCGCACGGCGCGGGGCACGGCAAAACTGGAGTCCAAACGGCGATTGATTTCGGCGGTAGCGCCTCTTAATCTTCGAGGCTGTCGCTCGAGCAATTGTTGGCGACGGATTCGACGGAATTTGCAGGGCAGAAAATCGTCGAAAAGCAGGGCCAGTAGCTCAGGTGGTTAGAGCGCACGCCTGATAAGCGTGAGGTCCGAGGTTCAACTCCTCGCTGGCCCATTCTTGAATACGTGCAGCCGAGTTCGCGACTCATCGAGTCGCGGCTCGGCTGCTTTTTTTGTGGCGAGAATTCGCACGCGTCAATCGCTCTTCTCGGTGCAGGAGGTGCGATCCCGGTCCGCATGAAAACGGATGATTGGCCCGTTGCGCACTAAGGGGAACGATCTGCCCCGCACCGGCGTCTCGCCGATGCGGGGCATCCGGTTCTGCTTCCCGGTCGCTGAGCGACGCGGTTCTAGGGCATCTTCGTTCCTTCGGTGCGGAGGCGAAGCACGGAGTCAGGTCCGGCTTTCGAGTAGTGCGCCACCGTCGTGCCGACGAGTTTGCCATCCTTCAACCGCAATACCCCGTCGGTCCACACCTTCACACCCTTCCGGCGCTGACTCGCGAACGTGCCCGTTTTCGTGATCACCGAGTCTCCGGAGACGGTGACTTTCATGGGCACTTTTACCCCCGACGGGAAAGACATCATCCAACCCGTCGTGTCGGCAGTTGCCGTGATCACGGATTTTGTTGCAGTTGTATCCGTGCCTGACTCCGGCACGGATTGCACTTGCCATTTGCCGGCGACGGCAGAGAGCGAAAGCGCGGGGGCTGGCGCTGGTGCGGGCGCCGGCGCGGGCATCGCCGCTGCGGCAGCAGCGCTATCCTTTGCGGCTTGATCGCTCTTGGCACAGGCGGCGAGCATCAGACCGGTGGAGCACGCAATCGCGACGCGAGACATGAGATGCATACGAACCTCTGCGCAGTTCGAGACGTGAGTCTGGCGGGAATGAGACCCCTTTGACGATAGGGGGCGCTGGCGCCGTGTCAAGCGCAACACTGCCGCTACGCATCCGGGCAAATATCCAATAATGATGAATTGTGCCACCGCGCGATTATATAGCATTCGAAGAGCCCGTCGCGCTCCAAGCGACGAGACGGGTAGGCAGATTGCCCTCATCGAGGTGCGCGATGCATAGAATGCTCGTGGGAACGTGCGCCACTCTGCTCGCCCTCGGCTGTTCCAGTTTCGGGGGCGCCGGAGCTCCGTCGGAAACCCCTCCAGCCACGAGCACCGCCGCGGTGAGTCCGTGGCCGGTGCGGACGAGCTATGTCCTCGACCTCTGGCTTCATGGCTATGCCATGGTCCAGCGCGACACAGCGCAGATCTCGTACTTTCGGCGAGACTATCGCGACGTGATCGTGGCAGCCAAGCGCACGCGCAGCGTCAGCACTCAGCTCGACGCCAACGCGGCAGAGCTCACGCGCGGAATCTCCGCGAATCCCGCGCTCATCTCCGGTCAGTTCCTTGCGCTTCAGGAGCGGAGCTGGGAGGAGATGCAGAGCGACATCGCCGCGTTTCTCGAGGCGAATGGCGATCCAAACTCGGCGCGAGACTCGACGATGCGGCCGGCCATTGCGGCGTTCGCGCAGAGCTATCGCAGCCAGGCCGACCGCGACTGGCTGCGGCTGTTCGCGCGCTCACTCGCCGACGAGCACACTCGATTCTACGAGCAGTACTGGACCGACCGGCAGCGAGAGCTTCGTCCCACCTTCCTCGTGGTGGATTCGCTGTTCACGCATCGATACCTCCCGAAGTTGCGTGGCTATCTGAACAACTCACTTCTCGAGAAGGGCGAGATCCTGCTCTCCCTTCCGCTGTATGGCGAAGGGCGAACCATCACCTCGGGGCAGCACTCCGTCGCCGTCCTGTTCCCCGCGAGTGCCAATTCTGCCACGGAGGCCGTGTACACCTTCGTCCACGAGGTCGCGACCGTTGCGACGGGACAGGCTGTATCCGACAACACGACTCCCGCGCAGAAGCAGAGTGGTGTTGCGGCCCGATACGAGAGCCCGGCGGCGGTACGTGGCGGAGCGATCCTCTTGCGTCGCACGAATCCGGAGCTGGTTGCCGGCTACGAGCGCTTTTACCTCAATGCAGCGCGGGCGCCCGCTTCGGGATCGGATTTGGACGGTGAATTTGCGCGCACCTTCCCGCTTCCGCAGGTCATGCTCGATGCGATTGGCAAGGAGTTCGACCGCCTGCTCTCGACGATTTGAGAGATCACGTCGCGATCCATCGCTCACGTCGGCGCGGCACTCGCCTCCACCCGTCGATACACGAGTGCGTAGTGGATCGGCTCACCCGAGCCACTCCCGCTCATTGTAATCGCTATCCGTATTGCCGCGCCGCCCGACTCGAGGGAGTATCGAGCTTCGCGCGCGAACCTGTCGGAGGTGGTCTTCACCACAAGAGTGTCACCCTCCCACGCGCTCACGACTTGCACGCTGCCGCCCTTCTCCCCCGTACGCGTCTTTGCTTCTGCGCCCGGAACCGTCGTGAGGTGCAGGCGACCTGACGTCGCGAGCGCGATCGTATCGCCAGTCACGGAGATGCGGAGCGTGTCGGCCGGCTTCATCGCCTCGCCGATCTTCTTGCGCGCTGCGTTCCGCCTGAAGCGTCCCAGTGACGCGGTCGCATCATCGAGTGCGTGAGTCGGATCGTCGCTGTGTTTCTTGTCCAGCAAGTAAGTTCCCGAGAGGTCCGGCGCTTCGGTCACCGTCGAGGCGGACGTGCAGGTCGCGCTTGCGACGGACGCGTGTGCGAGGCTCGCGCCGGCCGAAGCCGAGCCGATGAGCAGGAATGCGGCAATCTTGAGCATGGATAGGACAGGTTGTGTGGTTGTGGTTTCGTCACGTGACCACATGTCACGTGATCTGGTACCGCTTCAGCTTTTCATACAGCGTGCGCACGCTGATGCCGAGTCGCGCAGCGGCGGCGCGACGGTTTCCGCCGGTCTGGTCGAGCGCGCGCCGAATCGCGTCCCCCTCCAGCTCGACCATCGTTCGCGCATCGTCGCGCGTGGTGGGCGAGAGCCCCGACGCGCCGATGTCCGCGCCGCGCACAATCTCTCCTTCGCTCAGGATCGCCGCGCGCTCGAGGGCGTTCGCGAGCTCGCGCACGTTTCCGGGCCACGCGGCGCCCGCGATGCGCTTGATCGCATCCGGCTCCAGACGAAGCAGGGGCCGGCCGAGATCGGCGCTGATACGCGCAAGCAGCGTTTGGGCGAGCGGCACGATGTCCTCTCGGCGCTCGCGCAGTGGAGGCAATGAGATCGGGAACACGGCGAGGCGATGATACAGATCCTCGCGAAAGGTTCCCGCCCGCACCATCGCCAGCAGATCCTTGTTCGTGGCAGCGATCCAGCGAACGTCGGCGCCGATCGTGCGACTGCTTCCGAGTCGCTCGAACGTCCGCTCCTGCAGCACGCGTAGCAGCTTCGCCTGCAGATCGAACTTCAGCTCACTGATCTCGTCGAGAAACAGCGTGCCGCCATCGGCGAGCTCGAGTCGGCCGCGTCGCGACGCCGTAGCGCCTGTAAACGCGCCTCGCTCGTGCCCGAAGATCTCGCTCTCCATCAAGTGTTCGGAGATCGCCGCGCAATTGATGGCAACGAACGGCCCCTCGCTCCGGCGACTCTCCCGATGAATCGTGCGCGCGGCGACCTCCTTGCCCGTGCCGCTCTCGCCGAGCAGGAGCACGGTCGCGTGGGTCGGTGCGACGCGCTCGATCGCGCGGACGACGGAGCTCATCACTGGATCTCCCCAGGTGAGCGTCGGCAATGCCTCGCGCTCGCGCGCGACCACCTCGCGCATCGTGCGGAGCCGGCGATGCTCGAGCGCGCGACTCGCGAGCATCCGCAGCTCCGCGGGACTCGACAGCGGCTTTTGCAGATAGTCGAAGGCCCCGAGCTTCATGGCCTCGACCGCACTGTCGACGGTGCCGTGCGCCGTGAGCACGATGACCTCGACGTCCGGCTGATCGCTTTGGATGCTCCGGAGCAGGTCCATGCCGCCGAGTGCTCCAGGCATGCGCAGATCGGTAATGACGAGATCGAACAACCGCTCGCGCAGCAAGGTGAGCGCGGAGAGCGCGTCCGGTGCCTCCGCTGTAACATGCCCCTCCTCGCTCAGCGCAAAGTCCAGGAAGTTGCGAATGCTGCGCTCGTCGTCGACCAACAGGATGCTCGCCATGATCGATCAGGCTCGTCGGGGGATGGTCAGACGGAAGACGGCGCCCGCATCGTGATGATTCGCGGCCGTAATCTTTCCACCGTGCATCTCAGCCACTCGACTCGCGATGGCGAGCCCGAGGCCGGTGCCGTTCGCGCGCGTGGTGAAGAAAGGATCGAAGATTCGACTTTCGCGGCCAGCCGGCAGCCCGACGCCGAAGTCGCGCACCTCGAAAACCAGCTGGTCCGCGCGCTGCATGACGCGAAGCTCGGGTGTCATGCCGTGGGGTGAGTTCTGCCTGGCGTTGTCGAGCACATTGACGAGCGCCTGGCGCACCCGCGCCTCATCGAGCGGCCATTGTGCGAGCACTCCAGAGGTGTGCACGATGGCCGTGTCGTCCGTGAAAACATCGCGTGCGGCCGTACGCATCAACTCGACTGGATCCGTGGGCAGGACATTCGCCGGCGCCGAGCGCGCGAAGCTGAGCAGGTCGGAGGTGAGTGCCTCCAGCCGCTCCGAATTCTCGATCACATAGCCGATGCACGTCTTCTCTCGCGTTCCGTTCGCGAGCCGTTCGACCGCGAGCTGCGCGTGCCCCTTGAGCGCGGCGAGCGGATTGCGAATCTCATGCGCGAGCACCGCCGACATTTCGCCGAGCAACGCGAGGTGACGCTGCTGCTCCAGTCGCAGGCGCGCCTCTTCGTAGCGAACGGACGTGCGCAGGAAGACGATCGCCGCGAGCGAGAGCACAAACGCGCTCGCGACGGCGAGTACGAGGGCGCGCCTTGCGCTCTGCATGAGGCGAGTGGCGGCCGTCGGCTGAAAGTCGATCACCATGTATGACGGAGACTGCGTCGCACTCGTCGAACGAAACGGTCCGGGAAAGAACGCCCGGAGCCGGTCGTGCATGGCGACGAGCGGCATGCGCTCGAAGACGGAGTCGCGCGGCGGCGCTGGAGGCGCGGCGAGCGAACCGCTGATCTCATCACCAGCGAAAATCCCCTCGCCCGTGAGTGCGACGTAGCGCAGCCCGCGTTGTTCGTTGTCCGCAAGGAAGTGCGCGACCACTGCGGAGTCGGAGAGCTCGCCTCGCGCTGCCAGCATCTCGCGAAGTGTGGCGCCCAGGAGATCTGCCTGGCCTCGATTCAGTCCCTCGACCGCACGTCGCGATCCCGCGAAGCTGAGCAGGGCATTCACGACCAGCGCCAGCGCGAGGAGCGCTGTCGTTGCCATCCAGCCGCGTCGTGCCCATCGCCCATATGTGAGTGTCGTCGCCTGTGCGGCATCGGGCGCGCCGCCACCGGCGCTGCCGTTCGTATTCTCGTGCATCCTCGGCCCTCGTTCGCGTTCTTCGCTCGCTTTGCGGCATTCAAGGCACGAACGAAGCCCGCGCTGCGATCGTTGCCCCGCCTGCACTTACGCGCCGACACGACGTGAAGCGCGTGCGAAGTTCGCGCGCACTCGCTGCAGTTTCTGCACCTCGCGGCAATCGCGACGGGGAGCGTGGGTATTCGACGTCGCACATCGCGCTGCGTTAAGGCGCATCGCGTCGATCGCGCATGCGGCGACATCCTCATGCCCGGCGTGCGACTTCTGCAGTCGATGCATGCAGCCAGTGGCGCCAAGTGCAGGCGCTGCAACGTTGACGTCCATGGCGCGCGCTCTGCCTCGCCGTAACGCCACACAGTCAACGGAGACACTTGTGCAACGCACGAGACAGAGACAGCGCAGGAGAAGTGCAAACAGGATGCGGACGCTCGCCATCGCCGCGGGGCTCGCACTCATTGGAATCGCGGCGGCTTGCTCGGATGCATCGCCATCCGAACCGGATGTGCCCGTCAATCCATCAGGGCTCGACTTTACCGCCTTCGATTCGGCAATGAACACGACGCTCCAAGCCCAGGGGTTGGCGGGAGCGAGCGTCGTAGTGGTGCAGAAGGATTCGGGAATCGTCCATCTGGCCGGGTACGGTGCCTACGACAAAAACCGCCTGTATCTGCTCGCATCGGCGAGCAAGATTCTGAGCGTGGGCGTGTTGATGCGGCTCGCGGATCAGCACCTCATCGACGTCGATGCGCCCGTGGGCAACTACGTCGGCGCCGCCTGGGGCGGCGAGAAGGCGTCACTCACCATTGCGCAGATGCTGTCCAACAGCTCGGGGATGGTCGGTCTCGTCGACGATCCGTTCTTCCTCCCGTACCTCTGCCAATACAGACACGACGGCACGCTCACCGGCTGCGCGGAGAAGATCTATCAGGCAGACGACTCAGCCGAGATCGTGCCGCCGGATACGAAGTTCAGATACGGGGGAGGGCAGTGGCAGCTTGCGGGTGGCATCGCCGAAGTCGCGAGTGGCAAATCGTGGGCGCAGCTCGTACGCGAGACCTATGTGGATCCGTGCGGGACGACGACCCTCGGATACACGAATCAATTCTCCGGCGGCGCGCGTGGCTATCCGAAGTCGTTCACCGGTGATCCGTCGAGCATCGTCGTCACGGACAATCCGAACGTCGAGGGCGGTGCCTATATCACGGCTGGCGACTACGGGAAGATTCTCCTCATGCACCTACGTGGCGGCGTGTGCGGCACATCGCGCGTGCTCTCGGATTCCGCGGTGGCGCGCATGCAGCAGGATCGCATCGGCGAGGTCTACGACGGAGTCACGAACAAGTCGCTGCTGCAGGGCTATGGGCTCGGATGGTGGATCGACCGCGCGCATCCCGGAGTGGTGGCCGACATCGGGCTCTATGGCGCGACGCCCTGGCTCGACACGACGCGCGGTTACGGCGCAATGATCCTGATCGAGGGGAACTCGACGCTGGGCGCGCAACTCTGGCAGCGGACGAAGCCGATTCTCGATTCGCTTTTTGACGCAGCTCATCTTTGACAATCACAGGACCAATATGACTCGCAATATGATTTACGTGGCGCTCTCGTTCACGGGCACGCTTCTGTTCGCGACAGCTGCAAATGCCCAGACGACGACCACGCGCACGACGCGCGGCGGAGGCACCGTGACGAGCACGCGATCGGTACAGAATGGTGAGTACACCAAGCACCGAACTGTCACTACCGCGCAGGGACGGGTTTATTCGGAGAGCAAGACGCAATCGGTCAACGCGAACGGTCGTGTCGTGACGACGAACAAGCGAACTGGCCCGAATGGCAAGTCCGTGAGCCGGACTACCACGCACGGATATCATGGCAACAAGACCACGATCACTGGTCCGAACGGCGGCTCGCGCACGTACGTGAGACGGAAGTACTAGCAGGAGCAGAGGAGCCTCATCGAACGGGCGAGGAGCAGAATGGCTCGTCGCCCGTTCAATGGACCGCGAAAATCGCGGTTCCAAATACTCTGAATTCAGAGTAATCTCCTGGCCGAACCAGGAGATACTCATGCAGCAGAAAATGCCACGCGTGCTCTCGGTGAACGTGGGCAGTGTGCGCACGATTGAATGGCGCGGCAGGGTGATCACGACCGGCATCTGGAAGCACGCCGTGGCCGGCCGAGTCGCGCTCCGCGGTGTGAACTTCGCCGGCGACGATCAGGCTGATCGGACGGTGCACGGCGGAGTGGACAAAGCCGTCTACGCGTACGGGCGCGAGGACTACGACTACTGGCGCGACGAAGAAGGCGTCGAGACGTCCGACGGACTCTTCGGCGAGAATCTCACCACGGAAGGGCTCGACCTGTCGCGCGCCATCATCGGTGAGCGGTGGAGCATAGGATCGACGCTGCTCGAGATCGCGCAACCTCGCCTGCCATGCTTCAAGCTCGGCATACGTCTCAACGACTCCCACTTTCCAAAGCGCTTCATGCTGGCGTCGCGCATGGGTGCATACCTGCGCGTGATCGAGGAGGGCGATGTCGGCGCGCACGATGAAGTGCGCGTGATGCATAGGCCGGAGCATGGCATCACGCTTCGCGATATGGTGGAAGCACTCCGCATTCCCGAGAAGGCGGCGGCGCTGCGCGCGGTGCCTCGCCTACCGGAATATTGGAGACGCGTGGCGGAGGAGGCGTGAACGGGCGTGCTGCGTCGTGCGAATCTGGTGCGACTGCTCTTGCTGTGCTCGCGATCACAAATTTCGTGCTGATGCTCGCCTGATCGCAGTTGCATCCCCCAAGCGCGCACGCGTTTAGACGGCGCAAAGATTATTTGACGCCGAGCAGAGCCGTAGGCATCGAGTATGCGTCGCGGGGTCGCATTTCACTGGTACTCGTGCTCATTTATGGGCACGTTGCGCGACCATTTGCGTCGCTGCGCGCGTCGATGGTCGCCTTGCATCGAGAGGAGGGTTCGTCCAGGTTGTCCGCATCAAAATTCCGAAACCAACGGAGGATGCTGTCATGGTTGTTCAATCGTGTTGGGCTGGTCGAAGGTGCTTGAACGTACTCGCCTCCCTGACGATCGCGCTCGTGATGCTGTTCGTCGTCACCACTTCGCCAGCGCACGCGCAAGCGACAACGCAGACGGGCTCTGTGGCCGGCAAGGTCGTCGACGAGCACGGCGCGCCAGTCACCAGCGCGCAAGTCTTCGTGGACAAGACGACGCTCGGCGTGCTCACACGCAGCGATGGATCGTACGTCATTGGCAACGTGCCGGAAGGATCGCATTTGCTTCGCACGCGGCTGATTGGCTTTCGCCCTGAATCCGCGACCGTCTCCGTCGCGGCCGGGCAGCGCGTCGCGCAGGACTTCACGCTGCACCAGGATCCACTACAGCTTCAGGCGATCATCGTCACGGGAACGTCGACTCCCACGGAGAACCTCAAGTCGAGCGTTGCCGTGACCACGATGACGCCCGCGGAGATCCAGCAGGCAGCGCCTCGCAGCACGACTGAAATGCTGCGCTACGTTCCGGGTTTTACCCGCGTCGAGAGCTCTGGCGGCGAGGTGAACGAAAACATCAGCATGCGCGGCATCCTCGGCGTTGAGTACGTCATGTTCATGGAAGACGGGCTGCCGGTGTTCCCCACCATGCACACCTTCTTCATGAACGCTGACAATCTCTTCCGCCCCGACGAAAACATCGATCGGATGGAAGTCGTACGCGGTGGAAGCTCGTCGCTCTTCGGATCGAACACGCCGGGTGCCATCGTCAACTTCCTCAACAAGACCGGCGGCGATCAGTTCCAGGGCACGATGGTCGCGACCGGCGGCACCGATGGTTTGGCACGTTACGACCTGAACATGAATGGGCCGATGGGAAACGACTGGCGCTACAACGTCGGCGGATTCTATCGCTACGATCACGGCGTGCGTGATCCGGGTTTCCCCGGCATTCGCGGCGGTCAGTTGAAGGGAAGCGTCACTCGAATGCTCGACAACGGATACATTCGATTCTCGGCGAAGGTCATCGACGACCGCAATCAGTTCATTCTCGATCTCCCCTTCGAGAACCCATCTGACCCGCACTACGTCCCGGGCTTCGGCGCGTACGGTTCGTTCAATACGAACGAGGGGCTCGGCCTGAGTGTCCCGACGCCCACTGGCACGCAGCAATTGCCGCTGGATAACGGGCTGCGCACGCAGGCACAGTGGTTCACTGTCGATGCTGCCTTCGACATGAAAAACGACTGGCATTTCCGGAACAGCGCGCAGGTCATGCACGACAATCAGGAGTGGAATGCCCTCGTGCCGTCGAATGCGATGACGGTGAGCGACTTCCTGCATGGTTCCCCGGGACAGGGTGGGCTGGGGATCAATGATGGAAGTACCATTCAACTCACGTATACGAACCTGCTGGACCCGGAAGGGAATCACCTCCCGTTCAGCACGCCGAATGGGCTGGTTGCTCCAGGTCAGGACATTCACGTCGCGAAGCCGATCTCGGCGATTCAGGATCAGGTGTCGCTGAGCAAGATCTTTGGAAAAAACTCGGTGTCGGCCGGCGTGTACGTCGCGAATTACACGCAGACGAATGACTGGTTTTTCACGCAGGTGCTCACCGACGTCGGCGACAACACGCATTTCCTGGACGCGACCGTTACCGCGCCCGGCGGAGCTGTTACGCAGTACACGAGGAACGGATTTCTCAATGAGATGTCCGGGTACACCCACGGATCGGGGCAGACGAGCATCGTCTCCGGCGTGCTTGGCGGAACCTTCCAACTCACCGATCGCCTGAAGGCAGACCTCGGCGGGCGCGTCGAGTATGACGACTACGTTCAGAGCTCCGAAAACACATCTTCGTATGATCTGGATGGGAATCCGAACACGCCCTATGACAACGAGACCTTTGGCAATGGCACCTACCGGCACTTCCAAAGGGGGATAACCGACTGGGCTGCATCGCTCGGTCTCAATTACGCCCTGAATGACAATCTTTCGCTTTACGGCTCGGTGGCCCGTGGTTACAAGATGCCGGCGCTCGATGAATTCCTCGGTGCCGCAGCTCAGGGACAGGTTGATCTCTTCAAGTCGCGCGAGGTGCAGTCGTATGAAGGCGGCGTCAAAGGGATCGTCGGCCCAATCGGGTTCACGGTTAATGGTTTCTTCACGAAACTGAAGAACATCGTCAATCAGGGGCTGGTCATCGACTCTGTAACTGGCCAGTCTACCTGGGTCATCCAACCGCAAGCTGACAATCAGTCCTACGGCGCGGAGCTCGAGTTGCTCGCCACTCCGATCACAGGCCTCCAGCTTCTGGGTAGCGGCACCTTTCTGAAAGCGGAGCTCGGGTCCGGTGCTGGTACCGCAATCGGAACTCGGCTCAATGGAGTGCCGGCGTCACTCGGAAACCTCTCGGCATCGTACTTGTTCGACCGAGTCCGGGCAGTGGCTGACTGGCATTGGGTTGGCGAGCGATTCGTCGATGTCACCGTCGGCACCGCGCTCCCTTCCTACAATTACTTTAACTTCGGTCTGTCCTACATGTTCCCCGGACAGGCGATCACACTCAACGCCAACCTTCTCAACGCGTTCCAGAGCGAGGGACTCGAAGAAGGAAACCCGCGACTGTTGACGAGCGGCACTTCCGATATTTTCCTGGCGCGTCCGATCTTGCCGCGCCGCTTCACTGTTTCGATGCGCTACGACTTTGGATCGCAGGGGTCGACGTCGAATCGCCCCTAAGCCGAGATGTTTGATTCCACGGGATGGCGGGTCGATCCTGACCCGTCATCCCGGTCTCGTGAGCGCGTGCGTGCCCGGCAGAGGTATGTAGTTGCCGCGGCGCTGTACGCGCTCACGATTTTTTCCACCGCGCTCGAAGCACAGAGTGCGACGCACGACGTAGAAGGCGACTCGACATTCGTGATGTCCACGCGCGACCCGTTGCGCGAGCCCTCGCCGTTCATCGGCAACGGGCACTTTGGCCTCGTCGTTCCGCCACTCGGCATTGGCGCATCGCCATCGATCGTCGCGGGACTGTTCGAGAATGGCGCGGGCGACGTTCCGCGCATCGCCGCCTCGCCGGCGTGGAACGCCATCGACGTGTTCGATGGCACTCGTTGGCTCTCCACCGTAGCCCCCTCTGACAGCACGCTCCGCGAGTACGATCAATCGATCGACATGCGCACCGGCGTTGCGCGCACGTCGTACGATTGGATCGACGGCGCCGCTCACACCTCCGTGCGCGCGCAGACCTTCATCTCGCGCGCGGATCCGCACCAGGCGGCAGTGCGGCTCGAGCTCACGCCGCGCGCCGCTACGCGCATGCGCGTGCGATTCGCGCTCGCGGGATGGCCCCCACCGCATCGGCTCGCGCTTGCCACACTGACCAAGGCCGACCCGAGCTGGGGGCCGCCCGATCTCTGGTATCCGGGGCATTCTGCGGTTCGATCCCGATCGGCGGCGCTCGTCCCCGGCGGAGCAACGCTCACGCTGACCTCCATGCCCGACGGTCGCGCCACGACGCTCGCGCAAGCGGCCAACATCTCGTGGGCGCGCGATCTACGCGGCGTATCCGTGCGCAAGGTCGCTTCGGGCGACACCTCCCTGGTCGAGGTCGCGTTCGATGCATCGCCCGGCGTGACGTACGAGTTCACGGATCTCGTGAGCATGGTGTCGTCCCTCCAATCGCCGCAGCCACTCGCACGCGCCACGCGCGGCGCCGCGTCGGCACGCGCACTCGGCTACGACGCGCTCGCGGCGAAGAACGCCGAGGCGTGGGGCAAGCGCTGGGAGACGGACATCGAGATCGATGGCGATCCCGCGTTGCAGCGCGTCATCCGCTCGATGCTCTTCTACATCCTCTGCAGCGCGGACTCCGGCACCGGCTTCGCCATTCCGCCGATGGGACTCTCGAGTGCCGGCTACTACGGCCACGTGTTCTGGGACTCGGACACCTGGATGTTTCCGGCGCTGATTCTCACGCACCCCGACGTCGCGCACTCACTCGTCGCTTTCCGTGCGCGTACGGTCGGCGCGGCGCAGGCCAATGCGCGTGCGAATGGATTCCGCGGCGCGATGTATCCGTGGGAGGCCGACGATCTCGGGCACGAGACCACGCCGCACTTCGCCGCACAGAATGCGAGCTCCGAGATTCACGTCAACGGCGACGTCGCGCTCGCGCAGTGGCAGTACTTTCAGGCGACAGGCGATTCTGTGTGGCTCGCGCGAGAGGGCTTTCCCGTGATCCGGGCGACGGCCGACTTCTGGGTGAGCCGCGCAACCTACGATTCGGCGCGTGCGCGATACGACATCAACAACGTCGTCTCGGTGTCAGAAGGGATGGTCGGCGTGAACGATGATGCGTACACGAACAGCGTCGCGAGGCGCAATCTCGAGATCGCCACGGCGGCGAGCGCGCGGCTCGGCGTGCGCGCGGATCCGCGTTGGGCGTCTGTCGCCGCAAAGCTCCACATGCCCCTCGACAGCGCGACCGAGAGCTATCGCACCTACGAAGGCGCGCCCGACTCCACGCTCGGTGAGGTCACGCCGATGCTCAGCTATCCGCTGGCCGTGCCGATGAGCGACCGCGCGAAGCGCGCGCATCTCGATCAGGCGGTCGCGCGGCTCGGCGACGAGGCCGCGGGCGCGATGATGGGGATCACGCTACTCTCTGTGGATGCGGCCGAGCTGGGTGATCGCGCGCTCGTCGATTCGCTGCTACCGTACAGCTACAAGTCGCACATGAAGGGGCCGTTTCTCATGTTGTCGGAGACACCGACCAACCACGCCGTGAATTTTCTCACCGGTGCCGGAGGATTTCTGCAGCAGGTCATTTTTGGCTACACCGGGCTTCGCATCGGCAACGATGGACTCGAGCCGCAGTTCTCGCCGGTCTTGCCGCGGCACATCACGCGGCTGGTCCTGCACGCCGTGCACGTGAAAGGAAAAGTGTACGATGTGATTGTCGATGCAAACGGACGCCGCATCGTGCCCCACGTCAGCGCGCGCAGCCGATGATGCTATCAGTGCTCGCCGCAGCGCTCCTGCTTCAGGGCGCGACTCCCGCGGCGTCTCAGCCAGCGAGCGCCTCGCGCGAGGTGACGCCCGTACTGTTCTTCCCCGAGCCGGGGATGGACGACACCTCCGCCTACGAGGGTTACCAGACGCGCCTCTACCGCGACTCGAAGCGCAACACCGTCCAGATCTATCTCGATCGGCGCAGCGGACGCGCCGTGCTGCTGTGGGCAGATGCGCTCGACGAAAGCGCAGCGTTCACGGCACGCGACGCGCAGGGAAGGCCGGAATCGCTCGGGTGGGATGGCGAAGCGGCGACGGTCGCCGATGCGAACGGCTCGCGCACGATCACCTATCGACTGCGGTCGAAGCTCCCCAGCATCACCCTCGGCTGGTTTCTCCTCGGCACGATGCGTGTCGAGCGCGACTTTCAATACGACAAGGCGGATCTGCGGGAGTTCGGCGCACCGCCGTACGCTGTGAAATCGGAGACGACGCTGGTCGCGAACATCGCGCGGCTGCCGGCGGCCGAACAGCGGCGCCAACTCGCGCTGCTCAACGCCACGAGCATCGCCGAGCTTCGTTCGCGCCTCACTCCCGTCATCACATCGCGCCGAGCGGGCCAGTCGTGGATCGTCCGCATTGCGAAGCCCGCGCTCGATGGCAAGAGCCGTCTCGCGCTCGAGGTGATCGGCGACGCGCGCAGCACCGAGGCGCGTGTGAGCGGAGCGACCGTCGAGCTTCGAGCGCGCCCGGGAAAGGTCCTTCGTTACAGCGTGCGCGTCACGACGACCGGCACCGCCCTCACGCCGCTCGCGCGCAACGAGATCTTCAACCCGGCGTTCCTCGACTTCCTGGCGCACGCGAAGGCAGCGGGGGATAGCTCGACCCGCTATCGGCGGCTCGAGCGCGAAGTGCGAAGCGTCGAGCTCCTCGTCTCGGGGGAGAAGCTCATGGCCGGCCTCCCGAACTACGCGACCTACTTCGGTCGCGACGGGCTCATGACCGCGCTCATGATGCGCTCGATCTGGACGCCCACGATGTCCGAGCGGACGATCGCGAGCGTACTCGCCAAGCTGGGGCCCAAGGGCGACGTCTCCCACGAGGAGGCACTCGGCGAGCAGGCGATTCGCGAGCGCGCCGAGGAGTTCAACGCGAACATCGACGCGTACCGCGGATTCGCGAGCGCCGGTGATCGCGCGGGCGCGGACAGCACCCTCGCCGCGTCGAGACGCGTGCTGTCGCAGCTGCGACGCGTTCGCGAGAACTACCACATGATGGACGACGAGTTCCAGCTGCCTGTGCTCGAGGCGCTCTATCTCGCCGACAGCGCAGTGCCGCCGACGCGCAAGCGAGCCTTCCTGCTCCAGAAGGCGAGCGGCGGCGAGTCACATCTCGCGCTGATGTTGCGCGAGATCGCGCTCGTTGCGACCGAGACGAAGCCGTTCGCCCAAAATCCGATTGCCACCAATCTCGTCAGCTTCGTGAAGAGCGACTCCACGCACTGGCGATCCGCGAGCTGGCGGGACAGCGACGTCGGCTACGCGAACGGACGCTTCGCCATGGACATCAACGCGATCTGGGCGCCCAAGGCGCTGGAGTCGATCGCGAGCGTACTGTCCTCACTTCGCGCGCTCGGCTTCACTAATCGCGAGCTCGCTACCGTTGCCGCAGATGGCGCAGGCTCACCGCTCGGCGAGTGGATCAGCGATTCAACTTCGCTCATTCGAACGATCGAGCGCTGGAAGCGCGCACGCGCGCTGTTCGTGGTCACGCTCGCCCCTTCCGAGATCGCGCGGCGCGTCGACGAGAGACTCGCCGCGCTGCCGGCCGAGGAGCGGAACTACTGGAAGGCGACGATGAGCCGCGCGCGTGCGGGGGAGGATTCTCTCGTCTTCCTCGCGCTCTCCCTCGACGAGCGCGGATCGCCGATCCCGGTCGTCAACACGGATCCCGCCACCGATCTGTTCCTCAGGAACCATGCGACTCGAGCCACGAACGACACTGCCACCACGAATGTTGTGATGAGCGAGGTCGAACCGTTCGTGCGCAGCTATCCCGTCGGGCTGTTCGTGAATGGACTCGGTCCGGTCGTGGCGAACGACGCGTACGCGACGCCGCCGGTGTGGGAGGCATTCGACAAGGAGGCGTACCACTCTCCACGCGTTGTCTGGGGGCGGGAAGTGAGTCTCTATCTGCTCGGTCTCACCGATCAGATTTCTTCGGCGTTTGATTCCTCCGGGAAGCTCGCCGATCCCGCGCTGGCGCCTTACGTCCGTTCGCTGCGCGCGGCGCTCGACAGCGTGCTCGCCGCCACGACCGCCTCGCACTTGCAGCACAATGAAGTGTGGAGCTATCGAATCGGCGGTGATCGGCTTCTGCCCACGCGATACGGTACGAGCTCGGACGTGCAGCTCTGGAGCACCGCAGATCTCGCCGTGCAATTCGCGCTTTCCCGGCTGCCGCGCTTCTGAGTAACGGTCCTGGAGGTTTTGTACACTGGCCGACTTCATCGTAGTAGTTGTTGCGGTCGGCGCCCTGATCGCGGCCGGCGTCTTCATCCTCGCGCCTCTGTTGCGCCGGATCGTTACGACAGCAGCTGCACGGGAGAACGCAGCTCCGATCGCGCCCACCTGGAACGCGATTCTCGATGCAGCCGTCCCCGCCGCGCGACAGCTGACACCCGAGCAGCGCTCACGCCTTCTGCTGCTGAGCCGAGAGCTGATCGAGACGCGCCACTGGGAGGGGTGCGGCGGATTTGTGCTCGAGCCGGACATGAAACTCATCATCGCTGCCCAGGCGTCGCTGCTCACTCTCGCGACGGCAGGCGCGCCGTTCCCCGGGCTTCGATCGATACTCGTCTATCCGGAGGGCTTCGTCGCAGGGCGCGTGCGCGACATGCGCAAATGGATGCCTGGGAGTGAGCCCGAGGAACTTTCTCCCGAGCTTGGCGAATCGTGGAACGACGGCACGGTGATACTCGCGTGGGACGCGACCCTTTCGGGCGCGGCGGATCCGCGCGACGGCGAGAATCTCGTGATCCACGAGTTCGCGCATCAGTTCGCGTTCGATCACCATCTGATACCGCCCTCAATTTCGCGTGCGATCGTCCCGGAGGACTGGTTCGGCTTGGAGCGACCCTGGAAACGCCTCCCGGCCGTTCCCGATGTCGACGCGTGGCTTCGCACGCTGCGAGAGAGCTATGAACGACGTGTGGCGAGGGGAGCTGCTCCGAGCGTCCTCGACGCGTATGCGATAACGAACTACACGGAGTTTTTCGCCGTCGCCACCGAAGCCTTCTTTGAGCGCCCGGCGATGCTGAAGAACGAGGACCCTGCGCTCTACAATGAGCTCGCGATACTCTTTCGCCAGGACCCTACTTCGGAAAGATCACCGGCAGCACTTCCTCGCTCGTAAACATGCACCGATCGTTGTGCCCGCATTCGGGGACGATGATCGCGTGGTGCTTCGCGCCGAGCGTTTCCGTGACGTACTTGAAGAACGCCTCGCCACGTGCACGACGCGTCGGTCCCTGCGCCATCGCCGTCGGCGACGAGTCGAATCCGCCGAGCGGCAACACGTCGACCTGTCCCAGAAGGTAGGTGGTCGGCCGCTCGACGAGCTGCGTCTTCAGTTGATCGTCGCTCATCTGCGCGGTGTATCCCGCGCGATGCTCCAGTCCTGCCGGCCAGCGATCGTAGCCGTCGACCTTCGTCGAGTCGAAGGGGCCGTAGGTGTATTGCGTGTGCACCTTCTCTCCCGAGTCTCCGACCGCTTCGTGGTTGGCCACTGTCGAATCGGCGTCGCCGGTGGGGAGCGGGCGCACCGCGGCGGGCCACGCGTAGCTCGATGGGTTCGCGACGACGTAGGTGATGCTCACGCCCGGAAGCGTGCCGTGCATTTTGTTGGACATCTCATAGCGCGTCGCGAACTGGCCGCCGGCAGAATGGCCCGTGACGACGATCGTCGTGAGATTCGGAAAGTTCTTCTTGTTCCCCAGCCGGCGAAGTATCTCGTCGGCGAAGTCGAACGACGACAGCGTCGGATTCGACGGCGACATTCCGCCCGAGCGCCAGCTGTCTCCGCCGGCCGGCCACAGCACCTCGTTCGCCTTGACCGTGTCTTTGCCCGCGGCGAAGCGCGGCGCGATGATGATCGTGTTGCCAAGCGCCCCGGCGAGAAATCCGGCGGCGGTTGCGGTGGAGAAGTAGTGGTCGGCGTTGCGACCCGCGCCGTGCACCATTAGGAGGGCGCGTGTGATCGATTTGTTGGGGGCGTCGAGCGAGTACGTCGAGTAGATCAACCCGCGCGCGGCGCCGCCGAGAGGCACCCAACGCTCGCAGGCGGTGGTCGCGTTGGTGCATGGCGCGGCTGGAGCAAGCGAGGCGCGACCGACGACGGAACCAGTGAGCGTGGCGGCAACGGCGAGAAGGGCAGCTGTGCGCATGACTGAGTGGCTCCGTCGCGAGGAAGATTGTGGCGCGCGTGAACGGGGTGCAGAATTGGATCGCCGCGGGTGGCGCGGGGCGCGTATCGTGTTTCTACGGCGAACTCTATTGGTAACGTGGATCGAGAGTCAAACGCTGAATGGAGCGAAGTCCAGTGAGCGTCTTGCAGGCAATTGGAAATACGTCGATCGTCCGGCTCTCGAAGATCGTCCCCGAACACTCCGCGGCAATCTACGCCAAGCTCGAATGGGAGAATCCGACCGGAAGCATGAAGGATCGGATGGCGGACGTCGTCATCTCGCGCGCCGAGAGCGACGGCCGTCTCAAGCGCGGCGACACCGTTGTCGAATACACGGGTGGAAGCACGGGCACATCGCTCGCGCTCGTCTGTGCGGCAAAGGGGTACCCGATCCGGATCGTAACGTCGGATGCATTCAGCAAGGAGAAGCTCGACCACATGGCCGCACTCGGCGCGGAGCTCGTACTCGTGCCGAGCGAGGGTGGTCGCACGACGAAGAAGTTGATTGAGGACATGATCGAGGTCGCGCGCGAGTTGAGCCGGGAGCCGCACACGTATTGGACCGATCAACTCAAGAATCACGACAGCATCGCCGGCTATCATTCGCTCGGCGAGGAGATCTGGGCGCAGACGCGCGGGAAGGTCAGCGCCTTCGTGCACTGCGCAGGGACGGCGGCATCGTCGCGCGGCGTGGCCATGACGCTGAAGAAGCACAATTCGAAGATCAAGATCATCGTTGTGGAGCCCGCAGAGTCGGCGGTTCTCGCGGGAGGGACAGCTGGTCCGCACAAGATTGAAGGCGTGGGCGTCGGATTCGTCCCACCACTATGGGATCCGTCGCTCGTTGACGCAGTGATGTCAGTGAAGACGGATGACGCCAAGGCGATGGCGAGGCGTCTCGCCAGAGAAGAGGCGCTGTTCGCCGGCACCTCCTCGGGCGCGAACGTCGTAGCGTCGCTTCGTGTGGCGGAGGAGCTTGGCCCTGAGGCGACGGTCGTGACGTTGATGGCGGATTCGGGGCTCAAATATCTGAGCACTGACGTGTACTCGAGACCATAGGCCCGCATGCGTCGCTCCGAACAACTCGCGCTGCTGATCGTTGGACTCGCGGCCCTCGCCTTCTCGTACGTCGGCGCGCTCGAGCCTGGCACCTGGCTGCTCGAGGTCTTTCCGATCTTCATCGCGGTGCCCATTCTGATCGCGACCGCGCGCCGGTTTCCGCTGACGCCACTCGCGTACCGCCTGATCTTCCTGCACGCGCTCATTCTCATGCTCGGCGGGCACTACACGTACGCGAAGGTCCCACTCGGCTTCTGGATGCGCGACGCCTTCCATCTCGTACGCAACAACTACGATCGGATCGGCCACTTCGCGCAAGGGTTCGTGCCGGCGATCATCGCGCGCGAGATATTGCTCAGGCGCACGCCGCTGACGCGCGGGAAGTGGATCTTCTTTCTCGTCACGAGCATCTGCCTCGCCATCAGCGCGTGTTACGAGTTCATCGAGTGGGGCACGGCCGTCGCAGGGGGCTCCGCGGCCGATGCGTTTCTTGGCACGCAGGGCGATCCGTGGGATACGCAGTGGGACATGTTCACCGCGTTCATCGGCGCCATCGTCGCGCAGCTGCTTCTCGCGCGCGTGCACGATCGGCAGCTCGCTGCACTCTCTCCAACGAAAGGACCTGCCGAATGATGCAAGTCGCGCCCACGCAGTTTAGGCCATGGTTCGTTGCCGTAATTTGCGTGTCAGTCGTGGGGATTGGCTTCACGATCCTCAGCAAGAACGCGCAGGTGAAGCGCGTGGTATTTCCCCTGACATTGATAGTGGTTCACGTCGCTGCATTCTTTTTCATTCGGAGCGAGGGAGTGTTGCCCAATGTGTCGCCAGTGCTAGTGGGCGCACTGCTCGCCGCCAACGTACTTCAGACGCTGCGCATCGTTCGCTTTTGTGAACACTGCGGTCGCACGATCGGCCAACCCATGTTCTCTCAAAACGCGGTGGTCTGTCCCACATGCCGTGCCGCGAATGTCGGCTGACGGCCGAAGCGAGAGTCGCGATTGAACCGTCGCGTCTTCCTGGTCCGCGCCGCTGGAACAATCGTCGCGTCGGCCATCGGGTGCGTGGGCTACGCGACCGAGGTCGAGCCGCACTGGCTCGAGATCGTCGAGCGCGATCTGACCATCGAGCATCTACCGGCGAGTCTCGCGGGGGCGCGCCTCGCGCAGCTGAGCGATCTGCACATCGGTCCACAAGTGAGCGATGATTACATCGTGCATTCGTTCGACCGACTGCGCGCGCTCGAGCCCGACATCGTCGTGATCACCGGCGACTTCCTCACCCATCGGCGCTCGCGCGGAGAGGCGCAGTACGAACAGCTGCGCGGCGTGCTGGCGCATCTGCCGCACGGCCGTCTCGCCACGATCGCCATCCTCGGCAACCACGACTATGGCCGCGGTTGGGGCGATCCGGCGGTGGCGGCCAGAGTCGTCGCCGAGGCGGAGCGCTCGGGCGTGCGCGTGCTGCGAAACGAGGTCCAGGCGGTGAGCGGACTCGACTTCATCGGCGTCGACGATCTCTGGGCGCGACGCTGCGATCCGGCCGCCGCGCTTCGCGCGCGCGAGAGCGCTGCGGCGATCGCCCTCATACACAACCCCGACGCGGCCGATGAGCGGGCTTGGCCGGGATTCCGCGGGTGGATGCTTGCGGGCCATACGCACGGAGGGCAGTGCAAGCCGCCCTTTCTGCCGCCGCCATTGCTCCCGGTGAAGAATCGGCGATACGTGGCGGGAGAGGTATCTGTCGACGCCGAGCGCACTTTGTACATCAGCCGCGGAGTCGGACACCTGCTTAAAGCGCGCTTTCTCGTGCGTCCGGAGATCACACTCTTCACGCTGCGCTCGGCATAGTGCTTCGTTTTTAACATTTCTCATGCCACGCCTCGGCTCGCCGCGGCGCTCGAAAGCCGATGAAGGTGGTCGAGTAACGTTCTGCGCTATTGACGCCCAGCGTCCCGATGCAACTATATGGTAGCGCCGGCGACGGTCGCCGGACATCGGCTGTTCCTCGAGCAGAAAGGAGGATTACCGACCATGCACTCCAGGGCGATGCGCAGGCATCACGAAGCACGCGTGAAGGCGCGCGTGCGCAGGTACTACGGCGGACTGGCGATGGGAAGTCCGCGAGACACGGGAAAGATCGCCCACGCGCGGAGTCTGTGCTCGTGCAGGTTGTGCGGGAATCCTCGGCGGTACTGGAAGGAAGTAACGGTGCAGGAGATGCGCGCGGAGCAGGCGGCGGAGGCGTAGTTTTACGAGATGAACGTTCGTGTTGCCACGCTCGCCGATGTGCCCGCGCTGCAATCGCTCATCGCCACGTCGGTCCGCGCGCTCAGCGCGTCGTACTATTCCGCCGAACAGATCGAAGCATCGATCGTAAAGGTATTTGGCGTCGACACGCAGCTCGTCGCCGACGCCACTTACTACGTCATCGACGGGCCGTCCGGCCCAGCCGCGTGCGGCGGCTGGAGCCATCGCCGCACGCTCTATGGCGGCGACCAGATGAAGGACATCGCGGATCCAGAGCTCGATCCCGACCGCGATGCCGCCCGCATCCGCGCCTTCTTCGTGCACCCCGACTTCGCGCGGCGCGGACTCGCGCGTGCGCTGTACGCCGAGTGCTCGAGCGCGGCGTGGGCGGCCGGTTTTCGTCGCCTCGAGCTCATGGCGACGCTCCCAGGAGAGCCGCTCTACGTCGCCCTCGGCTTTGCGCCGCTCGAGCGCGTGACGCTTCCGCTCGGCGACGGCGTCGAGCTACCATTGGTGCGGATGGATCGGGCCATCAACGCGCAATGAGCGCCTATCTCCTCTCGCATTCCTGATATGTCAGTCTACGTCATCGTCGACATCTCGATCCAGGACGCCGCGACCTACGAGCGTTACAAGCTCCTCGCGCCCGCGACGCTTGCGATCTACGGCGGGAAGTATCTCGTTCGCGGTGGCGAGACCACGGTACTCGAAGGGACGTGGAATCCAACTCGCCTCGTAATTCTGGAATTCGCGAGCGCCGAGGATGCGAAGCGATGGTGGAGCTCGCCAGAGTACGCGGACGCAAAGGCGCTTCGGCAGTCGTGCACGCACACGAACATGCTGATTCTCGATGGACCTTTCTTCGACCCCTCTGCGTTGTGATGCGAGGCGGTTTTGTCGGCGCGCCCGCGGCGGCGATGCTTCCTGACGCGCACTTCGCGCGTAACTAGAGCAAATCAATTAGGAGCTACATGACCCAGACAAGCTCGAACGCAGCAAGCAACACAGCACAGAAGGAATCCGGCGCATTTCAGGCGAGCGCGCTGAATGCATCGCTCACCGTGAAGGACATTCACGCGAGCGCGGCGTGGTATTGCGACGTGTTGGGATTCAGCGAGACGAAGCGGCATGAGCGCGAGGGGGTATTGCGCGCAGTTTCGCTCAAGGCGGGTTCGGTCGAGATCCTGATCGGCCAGGACGACGGCGCGAAGGGCGCGGATCGCGTGAAGGGGCAGGGGTTCTCCCTCCAGGTTACCACGGCGCAGAACATCGACGAGATCGCGGCGCGCATCAAGGCACAGGGCGGCGTGCTCGAGTCTGAGCCAATGGATTACCCATGGGGTGTGCGTGCGTTTCGCCTGCAGGATCCGGACGGATTCAGGTTCACCATCTCGACGGAGCGTAAGCCCTAATGAGTTGGCCGATCGCGCGCGGAGCGAGTGTGGCAATGGTTGCCATAGTTGCCATCGTCATTCCGCTCGCGATCGCCGCCTGCGGAGATGCGGCTGTTGCGCAACATCCCCGCGCGCAGCGCGCCGTGTCGGACGAACAGGCCGTTCGCACGGCGCGCGCCGCGCAGAATGCCGCGATGGCGTCCGGAGACATTGACCGTGTCGCGGAATTCTGGACGGACGACGTCGAGATTCGCCGAGGGCTGGGGCAATTGCTCGTGGGAAAGCAGGCGTACCGGTCGCTGTTCACCACAGCCGGCAGTCGCGACTCCGCTCTCGTCTATCAGCGAGAGCCTGCCAGCGTCGAAGTCAGCACAAAGTGGCCACTCGCATTTGAGAGCGGAACATGGGAGGGCCACCTCGGCGGAGCTAAGGGCCCGGTCGTCATCAGCGGACGATACGGCGCGCAGTGGGTGAAGCGGGATGGGCATTGGCTCATCCGTGGCGAGGTGTTCGTCGCGCTCGCGTGCGACGGCGTTGGATGCAGCTATTCGGCAGCGCCCTAAATGAGTGAGGATGTGACTGTGCGTGTCCCTGAAGCGCAGCTGCGCGACGCCGTCTCTGGCGCAATGCCCAGACTCACCGCGATCACCGATGCGGCGGCGGCGAAGCCCCGTGCGCCGGGAAAGTGGTCACGCAAGGAGATCGTCGGACACCTGATTGATTCCGCATCGAACAACCACGAGCGCTTCGTGCGCGCGCAGTTCACCGACGACCTTCTTTGTGCGACGTACGATCAGGAAGCGTGGGTGCGGGTGCAGCGATACAGCGCTGCGCCGTGGGGCGAGCTCGTTGCCCTCTGGCAGCACTTCAATGTGCAACTCGCGCGTGTGATCGAGGCGACGCCCGTGGAGGTTCGCCTGCGCCCGCGCGAGCGCCACAATCTCGACCAGGTGGCGTTTCGTCAACTGCCCGCGGGGGAGCCCGCGACGCTCGAGTATTTCATGCGCGACTACGTCGAGCATCTCGAGCATCATTTGGGGCAGATATTTGGGTGAAGGAGTGCGCCGAGTCTCCTCGACTCGTGAATGATTCCGTCATTCACTCTTCATAATTGTGTAATTCGAGCGTCAAGCGTGTGTAATGGCGCTCAGGTACTGTGAGCGATCTCGTTCAACGAGGGTCACGATATGACTGCGTTCCCTGGCGCGCTGCGTACGATGGGAAGTGACGCACCATACGTTTCGCCGGATCACTCGATAGAAGTCATCGTGAAATCACCCCTTCGCATCGAATGAGTCTCACCGATCTTCCAAAATTCATCGTCGACGACGTTCGTCGCCCCGCCGACGAGGGCAACACGATCGTCGTCGGACGGCTCTCCCATTTGCGCGGTGTTCGCGGCACGCGCGGTTACCTCTATCGCGTTCCGGGTCCGTCGATCCTCGGTGATCTCGACGCCGTGCCCTCGACGAGCAATGCATCCGTGCAATTCGTCACGCCCGATGGCGCGTACGCGCCGGAACTGAAGCCGGGTGCGACCTATCCGTGGCTCGACAGCGCGTGGGAGCCGCATCATCTCGCGATGGTGCTCTCGCCAGTCGAGCGTTGGGCGAAGCGCGCGTTCTCGCCACTTCCCGCGCGCTACTTTCTCCTCGACGATGTCGTCGCCTGGCAGTCGCCCGATCTTCCTCTGCCGCGCGGTGCGACGGACCTGGGTGTTCACGCCGGCGACTGGAACGACGCGCAATGCGAGCTCTGTCCCGAGCATCTGACCGCCGAAAAGTCGTCGGAAGGGTACGTGAATCCGGACGGCCGCTGGATCTGCGCGCACTGCTACGAGAGGTTCGCCGCGCGACACGATCTGTCTTTCGTCCTCGATTGAGCAGAGGCTCGAATAATTCAGCGGCCGTTTCGACCACGAGGTGGAACACTGTGATCCTGGCCACAATAACCGCCTCTTCCGGCCGCCCTGCGCGTTGCCTTGGGTAAACTCCTGGCGTCCTTTGATGGTGATCGCTTGCTCGCAAAATGATCGCGCAGCTTCATCACCGCGTATGCGTGGCACTACCGATGCAATAGCGGAACGCAGGACGCCGCAGGAACCCTTTTTCGACGCTCGGAGGAGATCATAGATGCTCAGGAAATTCTCGGTTGTGATGTTCGCGATGCTACTCGTCGTCACCGCCAACAGCAGCGCACTCGCCCAACACGGTGGGGGCGAACACGGTGGTGGCAGGTGGGTACTCCTCGGCGAGCGCCACATCGACGGGCGCATGGACAGCGACAAGATCGATGTTGGCCGCGACAGCGGTAAGTTCCGTGCGATTCAGTTTCGCGTAGAGGGCGGCACGGTGAACTTCGACCGGATCACGGTGAAGTATCTGAACGGCGAGCGCGAGGATATCGACGTCCGCAGCAATATTCCGTCTGGAGGCCAGACGCGCGTGATCGACCTTCCCGGCAAGCGCCGCGTCATCGAGAGCATCTCGATGTGGTACAGCAAGAGCAACTGGCGCACGCGCCCGGCGGTCAGCGTGTACGGGGTCCGGTAGCTAAGACTTTCTACCGAACAACAAAGAGTCTCTCGAATCCCGCGTCGCGATCTGCGACGCGGGATTCGTGCATCGGTGGGCAGGACGGTGTGCCCTAACGGGCTCATGCAACTATCCCCCACGGGACTCGCCTACTGAGCCCCCGCTTCGCGCCCGGAACTACCAATTCGAAAGATTCTTCGCGGGCCGTGTCGATTCCGGCCCGCTTCGTTCGACGTAGATGTAGAGCCGCGATTGCGCTGGCCAACTCGGACCACGCATCCTCTCGACCTCAACTCTGCGGAGACTCGCCATGAAGTTCATGATGCTGCTCAAGGCCGATCGCAACACCGAGGCCGGCAAGATGCCCAGCGAAGAGATCATCATCGCCATGGGCAAGTACAATGAGGAGCTGATCCGGGCCGGCGTCATGCTCGCCGGTGAAGGATTGCAGCCAAGCTCGAAGGGCGCGCGCGTCCGCTTCGCAGGCGGCAAAACCACCGTCGTCGATGGTCCCTTCGCCGAAACGAAGGAGCTGATCGCCGGCTTTTGGATGATTCAGGTGAAGTCGAAGGAAGAGGCAATCGAGTGGGCCAAGCGCGTCCCCTTCAGTCCCACTGGGGCTTCTGCGCTCGAGGGCGGCATCGGCGAGATCGAGCTGCGCCAGGTGTTCGAGGACGCGGACTTCTCGCCGGAGCTCTACCCATCCGAGGAAGCGCAGGCGACGCTCAAAGCGGAAGTAGCGTTCCGCAATCGCACCAATAGCTGAGCTGCTCTCACGCACGCGCCAACTTCAACCGAGGCGAACATGCGATTCATGCTCATCCGCAAGGCGGACAGCGAGACCGAAGCCGGCGCCGAGCCAACCGCGCAGCTCATCGATGAGATGGTTGCCTACAACCAGAAGCTCATCGATGCCGGCGTGATGGTCGACGGCGCGGGGCTGCAGAGGAGCGCGAAGGGCGCGCGCATCTCGTTCAGGAACGGCACGCCCACGGTCACCGACGGCCCTTTCACCGAGTCCAAAGAGCTCGTCGCAGGATACTCCATCATCGAAGTAACGTCCCTGGACGAAGCGATCGCCTGGGCGAAGCAGTGGCCCACGATCGATGGACACGGGAATGTGCAGCTCGAGCTTCGCCAGCTGTTCGAGCACGAAGACTTCGGCGAGAAGGTCGTGGAAATGGCGAAGAGTTTTGCGTCGACAAAAAAATGATCGTACTCGTCAAATAGAGGAGCACATACATGATTTCGCACATTCACTCCACCACGGTCGTCGTCTCGAACCAGGACAAGGCTCTCGACTTCTACCTTGGTGTGCTCGGCTGGGAAAAGACGGATGACTCGCCAATGGGTCCGAACATGCGCTGGATAACCGTCAGGCCAAAAGGCGCGGCGACGAACATCGCGCTTGCAGTGCCGGCGTGGTTCACGGAAAAGCCGTCGCTCGAGATGGGGATCAATACGGGCATCTCCTTCAGCACGACCGACCTGAAGTCGACCCACGCGGAGCTCACGAAGCGCGGTGTGAAGTTCAAGGGCGCACCCGAGATGATGCCGTGGGGAAAGCTCGGCGCCTGGTTCGTGGATCCGGATAAAAATGAGTTCTTCATCGCCGAGAGCTGATCGCTGGACATCTCATAATCGACTGAGTCCGCCGTAGTACGCACGACGGTCTTGCACGGGCGACGCGCGTTCGCCTGATTGCAGCCCATGACCGCCGCGAGCGCGCACCGTGCCATCGATGCAGTCTGGAGAATCGAGTCCGCGAAGGTGATCGCGGGGCTCGCGCGCATCGTCGGCGACATCGGGCAGGCCGAGGATCTCGCACAGGACGCGCTCCTCGTCGCGCTCGAGAAGTGGCCAGAGACCGGCGTCCCGGACAACCCGGGCGCGTGGCTCATGGCCACTGCAAAGCATCGCGCGATCGATCTACTCCGGCGCGACAAGCTCCTCGAGCGCAAGCACGAGCAGCTCGGGCACGAGCTCGACTCGCGGCAGGAGTCCACCATCCCTGATCTGGACGCAGCCATCGACGACGACATCGGCGACGATCTTCTCCGCCTCGTCTTCACCGCCTGCCATCCGGTGCTCTCCACCGACGCGCAGGTCGCGCTCACCCTCCGCCTGCTCGGCGGCCTCACCACCGACGAGATCGCTCGCGCGTTTCTCGTTCCCGAGGCGACGATCGCGCAGCGCATCGTGCGCGCGAAGAAGACCCTCGCCGAGGCGAAGGTGCCGTTCGAGGTGCCGCGCGGCGGCGAGCTCGCGACGCGGCTGTCGTCGGTGCTCGGCGTCATCTATCTCATCTTCAACGAAGGCTACTCGGCGACCGCGGGCGACGACTGGATGCGTCCCGCGCTCTGCGAGGATGCACTTCGGCTCGGCCGGATCGTCGCCGAGCTCGCGCCCATGGAGGCGGAGGTGCATGGGCTCGTGGCGCTCATGGAGATTCAGGCGTCGCGGGCGCGCGCGCGCGTGGGCCCGGGCGGCGAACCGGTGCTCCTCCTCGATCAGGATCGCGCGCGCTGGGACTACGTGCTCATCCGGCGCGGGCTCGATGCGCTCGCGCGCGCGGAGGCGCTCGGCGGCGCGGCAGGGCCGTACGCGATGCAGGCGGCGATCGCGGCGTGCCACGCGCGCGCTCGCAGCGGTGACGAGACCGACTGGGAGCGCATCGCGTCGCTCTACGAGATTCTCGCACGGCTGACGCCGTCGCCGGTGATCGAGCTCAATCGTGCGGTGGCGGTCTCGTTCGCGCGCGGGCCCGCGGCCGGGCTCGAGCTCGTCGATGCGCTCACGTCGGAGCCGTCGCTGAGGCGGTACCATCTGCTGCCGAGCGTGCGCGGCGACCTGCTGGCGAAGCTGGGACGAGCGGACGAGGCGCGTGCGGAGCTCGAGCGCGCGGCTTCGCTCACGCGCAATGCGCGCGAGCGCGAGTTACTATTGTCACGCGCGGCTGCGCTCTCTGGACAATGAGAGGTTCGCCGCGCAATGTGAAGGTCTTCCTCAAACCCGAGTGCACTTCCATGCGCGTTCGCATTATCGCGATGACCATCGCCCTCTCTTCTCTCCCGTGCCTCGCTGCCGCGCAGGCTGCGCCGGTCTCGCAGGCGTTTCGCGAGGAGGCAGCCTCCGCGTCGAAGAATCTCATCGCTGCCGCAGAGGAGATGCCTGCGGACAAGTACGGCTACAAGCCGACGCCTGCGCAGATGAGCTTTGGCGACATCGTCGCGCATCTCGTCGAAGGAAACGACTATCTGTGCGGTGCGATCAGCGGTGCGAAAGCGCCCGCGCGCGCGAAGGTCACCGGCGCGACCAGCAAGGACTCGCTCGTGGCTGAGCTCAAGGATTCGTTCGCCTTCTGCAACGAGTCGCTCGCGAAGGTCGATGACTCCAAGCTCGCCGATCAGCTCCCGTTTTTCGGCGGAAAGACGCGCTCGCGCGGGTACGTGATGTTCGTGACGGTGGGCGACTGGGCCGACCACTACAGCCAGAGCGCCATCTATCTTCGCCTCAACGGGCTGCTTCCGCCCACGGCGAAGAAGGCGAACTAGCTTCGCTCGGCCACACCAGTCACGAAAAAAAAGAATCGGCCGCTCGCGAAGTCCGCGGCGGCCGATTCTCTTTTTGATCGCGAGTCGCTTGCCAGTGCCTAGTAAGCCACCGCGTAGGACGAGAAGTGCTTGATCGTCGCGGTGACGTACTTGTTGAGGCGGTTGTCCGTCGACGGCTCCGCCTCCGTGATGTTCACGTCATCCTTGAGGTAGACCACCTTAAGCGCCTGGTTGCTCGGCGAGCAGGCGCCGTAGTTGAGCGTCAGCGTGGTCGGGGCCGCGAACTGCAGACCGCTCGGATAGAATTGCACGAGCACGTTGTTGCCGCGCACCGCGTGCGCCGAGATCTGCGTCTGCTTGCTGAGTGCTCCCGCCGGGATCACGAGCGAGTGCGGGCCGACGTTCAACCGGCCGCCACTTGGTCCGATGGTCGCCGTGTTGTAGTAGTCCGTGGTGATGCTGCACGGAAGGAGGCTGCCGACGAGCGTCGTCAGGCCATTGGTGATATTGAGCAGACTGTTGGTGAGGCCGCCGATGAGATTGGCGTCCGGCAGGACGACTGGGGCAACGGGCTTCGCTACTGGCGTGGCTGGTGCGGTTGGGTCCCCGCACGCCAGCAGAAAGCCGAGCGCGACGAGGGAGAGCCGCGCAAAGCGTCTCTTACCGGTGTGCATGCTGGGAAACTCCGTGAAGGTCATGGCGGGGAAGTTAGGTGAGAAAATCCTCACCACTATCACGTCCCTGGCCTCCGATGTCATGATTTTGCAACGTGAGCGCTATCACATTGCGCGCTCGAGGCTCCAAAACCACTTTCAACGCGTCAACCGAGCTTCCGGACCGTTCAACCACCTTTTCCGGGCCCCCCTCTCATGAACATTCTCTTCGTCCGTCTGGCGCTCCTGGCCGCTGCCGTGTCCCATGCACCTCCGGCCGACGAGCGCGCCGCCTTCGTCACCACCCTTGGACGCGACACCGTTGCCCTCGAAAGCTTCACGCGCGGTGCCGCGCGGGTGGAGGGCGACATCATGGTGCGCTTTCCGGGCACTGTGCTCTGCCACTACGTGCTCGAGCTCGCGGGCGACGGAAGCGTGAAGCGCTCGACGCTCGACCTGAAGCCGCTCGGTGTCTCCACGATTCCGGAGCGGCACGTCGTCCTCGAGTTTGCAGGCGATTCGCTCTTTGCGGACGTCGACTCGGCAGGAAATCACGTAAAGACGAGGCGCCTGGCAGGTGCGAAGGCCTTTCCCCAGTTCATGACCGGCTTCGGCGATTCGTACGGGCTGTACTCGTCGCTCGGCGTGTACGAGGCCTTGATCCAGCACCTCGTTTCGGGCACGGACACCGTGAGCATTCCGTCCGTGAACATGGCGACGGGGCGCACCGTGCCACGCCAATTTCTGCGGCGGTCGCCCACGGCCGTCGACGCGGACTACTTCAAGATCGCGTGGACGCATCTCACGCTCGATGCGTCGGGGCAGATCCTGAGTGCGGATGGCAGCGAGACCACGGAAAAGGTGCAGTCGCATCGCGTCGACTTTCTCGACGTGCCGCAGGCCGCCAAGCGTTTCGCCGCTCTCGACAAGGCAGGGAAGGGACTCGGTCTCGCGTCGCCGAACGTGATCGCGAAGGGGCTCGTGGGAGGGCAGACGGTCGTCGTCTCCTACGGCAGTCCCCGCCGGCGCCACCGCACGATCCTCGGCAACGTCGTGTCCTACGACAAGGTCTGGCGCACCGGCGCGAACGCGGCGACTGTGATCGTGTTCGACCATCCGATGGTGATCGGAACGACGACGTTTTCTGCCGGCGCGTACAGCTTGTGGACGCTGCCGAAGAAGGACGGCACAGTCGATCTCATCGTGAACTCGCAGCACGGCCAGTACGGTACGGATTACGACGCTTCGCACGACATCGTGCACATTCCGATGAAGGTCGCAACCGTCGCGACGCCTCAGGACAGCTTCGTCATCCTCATCTCCGGCACCGAGCTGTCGGTGGGGTGGGACACCTTCGTCTGGTCCGTTCCCATCGCGGCCAAGTAGCGCGGCCCTTCGTGCCGGATTTTCGCGCAGAAGCGAAACCGGCCCACCGGAAGTGACGTACGAGGGAATGAAGCTCCTCGCTCCATGACGGGCGAGGAGCATCGAGGCGAGAAGACTCAAACCTTTTTCGCCGCTGCGCTGTCGAATGGGTGCGCCATCCCTCCCTCCCACCAGCCATCACGCCCGCATGTCGCTGAGCCTCGCCCTCGTCGCCTTTCTCCAGGTCGTCCAGCCTACATCGCCAACCGACGCGCAGGCGTCGCCCCCCACGGTGAACAAGCCCGTGCCGGCGCCCGGCGTCGCGAGCGCAACCATCGCGACCGCCGTGCGCGCGTTGAAGCGCCCGGTCATCGATGGCCGCGACGATGACGAAGTGTGGCGCGAGGCACAGCCCATCACCGACTTCCGGCAGTTCAGCCCCGTCGCCAACGGCAAAGCGAGCTTCCGGACGGAGGCGAAGGTCGCATACGACAACGAGAACTTCTACGTCTTCGTCCGGATGTACGATCCGCATCCGGACAGCATCCTGCGTCTGCTCGGCCGTCGCGACGTGCGCGTTGCCACCGATCAGATCAAGATCGTCATCGATTCGTATCACGACCGGCGCACGGGCTACGAATTCGCGGTGAATCCCGCGGGCGTGCTGCGCGACTACGCCGTGTACAACGACGTCACCGAAGATCCGTCGTGGGACGGCGTGTGGGAGGCGAAGACCACCATCGACTCACTCGGGTGGACGGCGGAGTTTCGTATTCCGCTCTCGCAGCTCCGTTACGCCGATGCAAAGACGCACACCTTCGGCTTTGGTGTCTGGCGCGACATCGATCGCTTCAAGGAGCGCGACAGCTGGCCCGAGTACCGGCAGACCGATGCGCGCTTCATGTCGCAGCTCGGCACTGTCGAGGAAATCAACAACATTCCGTCGCCGCACCGGCTCGAGGTTGCGCCGTACATCGTGGCGAAGAACGTCTCCGCCGATCCTGCCGCGGGGAACGATCGCAACAACAAGTTGTCCGGCGGTGCGAACATCAAGTACGGACTCACCTCGAATCTCACGCTCGATGCGACGGTGAATCCGGACTTCGGCCAGGTGGAGTCCGACCCGTCGGTGCTCAATCTTTCAGCGTTCGAGACGTTTTTCGCTGAGCAGCGGCCATTCTTTCTCGAAGGAACGGGGATTTACAGCGTCCAGCTCAACTGCAACATCGTGAACTGCAACAACGAGGGGCTCTTTTACTCGCGACGCATCGGGCGTGCGCCGCAACTCGGCTATCTCTACGGCGATGCGTCGTCGCCGACGTCGACGACGATTCTCGGCGCGACGAAGCTGACGGGACGGCTTTCGGGGGGAATGTCGATCGGCGTGCTCGACGCGGTCACGCAGCGCGCCGACGGTCCGCTGAACCAGACGCTCGAGCCTACGACCAACTACGCGGTGGTGCGCGCGCAGCAGGACCTGCGCGGGGGCGAGAGCGGCATCGGTGTGATCGTGACGGGCGTCAATCGCGACAACGATCACTGGACGAGCGATCTGCTGAACGATAATGCATACGTCGCCGCCACGGACTTTCGGCACCGCTTCGCGGATCGGCGCTACGAAATCACCGGCTCTCTCGACGCGAGCAGAATCAGTGGCACTCCGGCGTCGATGCTCGCGACGCAGACGGATGCCGTGCACTACTTCCAGCAGCCCGACAGCCATCTCCCTCTCGACTCCGCACGCACGTCGATGAGCGGCGATGCGGAGCAGATCACCTTCGGGAAGGTCGGCGGCGGCGTCACGCGCTTTCAGACCTCTTACAATCGGCTGTCTGCCGGCTTCGAGTCCAACGACCTGGGTTATCTCCAGCGCGCTGACCTGCAGAACTGGAGCAACTGGTTCTCGCTCAACTTCCTTACCCCAGCGCTCTTCTTTAACTCCGCGTACCTGAACTTCAACGAGTGGAACTACTGGAATACCTCGGGGCTGCTCCTCGAGCGCGCAGTGAACACGAACTGGCACTTCATTCTGCGCGACAATTTCGAGATCGACATGGGAGCAACGGCATCGCAGCTGCCGGGCACGTTCAGCGATCGCGCCTCGCGCGGTGGGCCGGCCGTGCGGCACTCGCCTTTCGTGAATGGCTTTCTCGATCTCGTGGGTGACAATCGCAAGCAGGTGATTCCGTCGTTGAATCTCAACGCCGGCCGCAGCGACTACGGTCGCGGGCACTTCTACGAGATCAATCCGACGGTCGACCTGCGCGTCTCGAGCCAATATCACATGAATCTCGGCGTCGATTACAACCACAACATCGACGACTCGCAGTGGTATGGGAACTTTCAGGACTCAGTGGGCGCGATGCACTATACCTTCGCGCACCTCAACCAGCAGACGCTCAGCGCAACGCTTCGCATCGACGTCACCGTCTCTCCGACACTGACCTTCCAGTATTACGGCTCGCCGTTCGTGACCAAGGGAACGTTCACGAATATCCGCGAGCTGAACGATCCGCGCGCAAAAGAGTACGACGAGCGATACAAGCCGTACACCGACGAAAGCATTCTCGCGGATCAGCCGAGCGGGTTCAACGTCAAGCAGTTTCGCTCCAACGCTGTCGTGCGCTGGGAGTATCGCCCGGGCTCCGCGCTCTTCCTCGTGTGGACGCAGCAGCGCAACGGCGATCTGAATGAAGCGGGGAACAACACCTTCAGCGGCGACTACGGTGGGCTGTTCAATCTGCACCCGGACAACACCTTCCTCGTGAAGGCGTCGTACTGGTTCAATCGGTAGTAGCTGGGAGAAGATCGCTGAAGGGCGGAGAGCAACGGCGTGTGAGATACACACAGACGGACACTGGCGAACACAGACGGAGAACTGCGAAATCGCTTCTACCGTAAGTGTCTTTCCGTGTCCGTCTGTGTGGTATCACCAATCGTTTGTACTTGTCTTACACCCGTCCCTATTTCCCCGCAGCCACTCCCTTCGCCTCCCTCTCGAGCGCCTCCCACTTCGCCAGCACCTCACGATACGCGACGCGCGCGCGCGCGCACGCCGCGATCTGATTCGCCGTTGGCGCGACGTCCGCGCCCTGCATCGCCATGGCGGCGGACATGAGATTGTCTCCGGCGCTCTTCAGATTCGTTGCCTCCGCGCTCGCCCCGCGACGGCGGCGGGGCCGTTCACTCTCGCCCTTCTCCTGCGCCGGCGCGAGCGCATCCACCCGCTTCGCTAACGCCTCGACGCTCGCTCCCTTCGACGCTTCCAAACGCTCCCGCAGCGCGCGCGCGCGAACGTAAGATGAGCGCGCGATCACCGCGTCGTCGTACATCTCCTTCGAAAGCGACGCGAGCTGCGCGAGCGCGACCGGCGATGTCTTCACGCGTGGATCGAGCCGCAGCGTGAGCGGCTGCTCGTAGTGCTTCCCTGAGCCGGTGAGGCGAATGGTGTACGCGCCGGGCGCCGCCCATGGCGCTTCCATCGCCGGCACCGTGCGATGCGGCACCGCGCCGTTGCCGCTCTCATCTTCGCCCAGATCCTCGCGCTCATCGCGAATCGGATCGTAGCGCAGGTCCCACGTCATGCGATGCATGCCGGGCGCCGTCGACAGCGCTACCGTCGGCGCCGCCCAGTACAGAGGAAGATTGCAGTCGGGCGCCTTGGGATTCTCCTGGCACACGCGATCGTATGCCTCGGGATCGCGCGCGGGATCGGGATTCAACACGCGGTCCGCGCTCGAGTAGTGGCGCACGACGTGCCCCGCCTTGTCGACGATCTCGATCGTGATTGTGTCGTGCGCGGCTGAGCCGACGAAGTAGTCGATGGTTGCGCCGGCCGACGGATTCTCGCCGGCGAGCAGCTCCGGCGGCCACGGCGTCGGGTCGTTCGTCGCGCCGCGCACGCGCACCGCGGTGGCGGGCTTCAGCAGATACAGATCGGTCGCCGCACTCACCTCGGCGCGCTGACGCAGCGGCGTGATGTCGTCGAGGATCCAGTATCCGCGTCCGTGCGTCGCCGCGACCAAATCGGAGCAGAGGCAGGTGCTGTCATCTTTCACTTGTAGATCGCGCACGGAGATCGCAGGCATGTCGCGCCGCAGCGACTGCCAGTGGTCTCCATCATCGAACGAGACCCACACCTGCGCATCGGTCGCCGCGTAGAGCAGTCCCTTCTTGCGCGGATCCTCGCGGATGGAGTTCGCGACGGCGCCCGGCGCGATTCCGTTGTCGATCTCCGTCCAGCTCTTGCCGCCGTCGTGTGTGCGCCAGAAATGCGGATTGAGATCGTCGAGTCGCAGCGTATTTGCCGCGGCGTACGCGGTGCGATCGTCGAAGTGGCCGGCGTCGATGTTGAAGATGCGCGTCCACGGCTTGATCGCGGCGGGCGTCACGTTGCTCCACGTCGCGCCGCCATTCACGGTCATCTGGATCGTGCCGTCGTCAGTACCCGCCCACAGCACGCCGATGCTGCGCGACGATGCCGAAAGAGCAGTGATCGCGCCCTGCGGTTTCGCGGTGACCGAGCTCGCGTACTTCCCCGCGTTGGCCGGAACCTCCCAGCTCTGCCGCGCGAGATCGGGGCTGATGCGCGTCCACCGATGTCCGCGATCGACAGTCCTCCACACCGCGTTCGACGTGTAGAAGAGCACATCTGGATCGATGGGCGACCAGATGATCGGCATCGTGCGCACGTTGCGATTGAATTTCTCGCCGCGCTCCGTGGCATCCGGACCGATGTACGTGATCTGCCCGGTCTTGCGATCGAACAGGGAGACGTTCGTGCGGGCGCTCCCGAACATCTTGTCGGGATCCTTCGGATCGGGCGCGGCGATGCCGTACTCCTGAATGTCGACCGGGTGCCAATCGTGGAAGGTGATCTCGCCATCCATCGATCGGCTGTCGACGCACGCGGACCCCGAGTCCTGCTGTCCGCCACACACGCGATAGATGAACGACAGGTCGGTCGAAACGTGATACATCGCCGCCGTCGACTGCGTGTACCAGTTGCTCCACGACGCGCCGCGATTGGACGACACGACCGCGCCCTGATCGGAGACGAGGAGCAGGATGTTCGGATCGATCGGGTTGACCCACACCTTCTGATAGTCATCGCCGCCTGGGGAGCCGCGCACGGCGGACCAGGTCACGCCGGCATTCTCGGTGCGCCAAAACACGATCGACGCGCTGTAGACGACATTTTCGTTCTTCGGATCGACGGCGAGTGTCGCGAGGTCGCCGCCGCCGATGCGGAGAAGCGGGCGCTCATCAGGCTCTCGAGTCGCGGGGAGCTTGTCGCCCTTCGCGCCACGCGCCGCGAGGTACCAGTGATCGCCCGCATCATCCGACCTGTAGAGGCCGAGCTCCTCCTTCGCACCACGCGCTGCCGCTTGCTCCGACGGCGCCCCAGAAACCATCGCGTAGATCACCTTCGTGTTCGACGGCGCGATCGCGAGATTCGCCTGCAGCACGTGAGGCAGTCCCGTTTGGAGCGGCTTCCACGTTGTCCCGCCGTCAGTCGACTTGTAGATCCCGCCCGACCCGCCGTCGAATTCGTTCCCCTCGATGAAGCTTTGCTGCTGCTGCCACATCGCGGCGTACACGACGTTCGGATCGCTCGGATCGATGCGCACGTCGTTCGCGCTCGTGTACTCATCCGTGTAGAGCACCTTCTGAAAACTCTTTCCGCCGTCCGTCGAGCGAAAAATTCCGCGCTCCTCGTTTGGTCCGTAGGGATGCCCGAGCGCGGCAACGAAGAGCCGGTTCGGATCCTTGGGGTCGACGTCGATCATCGCGATCATCTGGCTGTTTCGCAGGCCGAGATGCGTCCACGTCTTTCCGGCATCTGTCGACTTGTAGACGCCGTTGCCAACGGCGAGATCGGGACGGATGATCCCGGCGCCGCTTCCCACGTAGATGATCTTCGGGTCCGACAGCGCGACCGCGATCGCACCGATCGACCCGGTGGATTGCTCGTCGAAGAGCGGCACCCAGGTGGAGCCGTAGTCCGTCGAGCGCCACACGCCGCCATTGTCGTAGCCTGCGTAGAACACATTGGGCTGGCTCGGCACCCCCGCCAGCGCGCGTGCGCGTCCCGCGCGCGTGGGGCCGATCGAGCGCCAGTGCATCGCGGAGGCGATGTCGGTGGTTTGGGCGTGGAGCAGGGGAGCGGATCCGGGGGCGAATCCAAGGGCCGCGGCGGCGACGAGATATCGAGTGAGTGAGGGCATGGGGGACAACCTATCCGGCGGGCCAGAGATAGGGAATTCGTTCCCCTTGCGCTTCTACAAGAGTCGGTAGTATCCTCTCCTGTAGAAGCCAACAGGGAAGACGATGACGGACGTAGCCGACGCCGACAAACTCGAGCTCCCCCAGGGCACGCTCGATCTCCTGATCCTCAAGGCCGTCTCGCTCGAGCCGCAGCACGGCTGGGCGATCTCCGAGCGCATTCGGCAGGTCTCCGCCGCCGCGCTGCAGATTCCACAAGGATCTCTCTATCCGGCGCTGCACCGGCTCGAGCGGCGCGGATGGATCAAGGCCAAGTGGGGCGAGTCCGACAACAACCGGCGCGCGAAGTTCTACGAGCTCACGCGCACCGGACGAAGCCAGCTCGAGACGGAGGCCGACGCCTGGCACCGGCTCACGATTGCCGTGCGCCTCGTGCTCGACATGCGATGAGCGGCCCGCACCTGCTCTCGAATTTTCTGAGCGACGTGCGCTTTCGCCTTCGCGCGATCTTCAAGCGCGCCGAGGTGGAGCGCGAGCTCGATGAGGAGCTGCGCTTTCATCTCGAGCACGAGGCGGCGAAGCACGAGCGGAACGGCGTGCCGCGCGACGAGGCCGTGCGGCGCGCGCGTCTCAACTTCGGCGGCGTCGATCGCGTGAAGGAAGAAGCCCGCGATGCGCGCGGCGTGCAGCTGCTCGAGAACGCGATGCGCGATCTCCGCTACGCCGTCCGCGGGCTACGTTCGCGCCCGGGCTTCACGCTCGCGGTCGTCGCCACTCTCGCTCTCGGCATCGGCGCGAACGCCGCGATGTTCGGCGTCGTCGACCGGCTGATGTTCCGGCCGCTCGCGTATTTGCGCGATCCGGGGAGCGTGAATCGGGTCAATCTCGAATACACGTACGAGGCCGAGCAGATCGAGATGGGGTCGATAGAGTATCCGCGCTATCTGGATCTCATGCGCGAATCGAGCACGATCGCGCAGGGCGCGGTCCTTCACTCGGCCCCTCTGGCGATCGGGGTTGGTGAGGCTGCGCGCGAGATGAACGTGTCGGCAGTGAGCGCGTCGTACTTCGATTTGTTCGATGCCCATCCGGTGCTCGGGCGATTTTTCACGAGCGCTGAAGACTCCATTCCCACGGTCGCCGCCGTCGTCGTCCTCAGCGATGTGTTCTGGAAGACGCGATTCGGTGAGCGGCGCGACATCCTCGGGCAACAGCTTCAAGTCGGATCGATCAGCGCCACTATTATCGGTGTCGCACCGCCCGGCTTCGTCGGCGGCGATGAGACCAACCCGGCGGTGGCATTCATCCCCGTCACGACGTACGGGAACGCGGTCCTCCCGAAGCAGTTGAATGGCTACCATTGGCAGTGGCTTCACATGCTCGCCCGTAGAAAGCCCGGCGTTTCGGAGGCGGCGGCAACCACTGACCTGACGCACGCTTTCGTTCGGAGTTGGGACGCGGAGCGAGCGATCGATCCGAAGCATCCCTCCGTTGCCGTCTCCCGTCCGCATGCAACGATCTCTCCCATTCAAAAGCTTCGCGGTCCGGACGCCGGACGCGATGCGTCGATCGTGCTCTGGATCTGCGGCGTCGCCGCCATCGTCCTGATCATCGCCTGCGCCAACGTCGCGAATCTCCTGCTCGGCCGCGCATTCGGGCGTCGGCGCGAGATCGCGGTGCGGCTCGCGCTCGGAGTCACGCGCACGAGACTCGTCGCACAACTGCTCACCGAGAGCCTCCTGCTCGCGCTCCTCGCGGGAGTCGCTGGAGTGTTGATCGGCGAGATCGGACAGCACGTCCTGCGCACTCTCTTTCTCCCCGATGCGGCCGGCGTTGGAGTGCTCAACGACCCGCGCACGATCATCTTTGCGGCGTTCGCGGCGCTTCTCGCCGGACTGCTCACCGGTCTCGCGCCCGCGCTGCAATCGGGGCGCGCCGATCTCACGACCGCGCTCAAGTCCGGCGTGCGCGCGGGCGGACCGCATCGCTCGCGCACTCGCAGTGCCCTCCTTCTCCTGCAGGGCGCGCTCTCCGTATTCCTGCTCGTCGGCGCCGGTCTGTTCGTTCGCAGCTTGCACAACATCGTCGCGATTCCACTCGGATTCGACGTCGATCCCATCCTCTTCGTGTCGCCGAATCTGCGCGGCGTGCATCTCACCGATAAGGATTCGTATCTGCTGACATCGCGACTCGCCGAGGAGTCGAGATCGATCCCGGGAGTGGAGGCGGCGTCGCAGGTGATGACGGTGCCGATGTACGCGATGGAGTCGCGTGGTTTCTCGGTCCCCGGCATCGACTCGGCCTTCAAGCGCGGACACTTCTTGCTGCAGATGGGCGAGCACGACTTCTTTCGCACTGTCGGCACTCGCATTCTCAGAGGACGCGGCTTCGACTCCACGGACCGGCGCGAGTCGCCAAGGGCGATCGTCGTCTCGAACGCAATGGCCAATACACTCTGGCCGCAGCAGAATGCACTGGGCAAGTGCGTGAAGTTCGCCGACACGTTGCCATGCAATACCGTTGTCGGCATCGCCGAGGATACCAAGACGGACGACATCGTTGGTGATCGGTCGATGCAGTACTATCTCTCGATCGAACAGGAAGAGCCTGTGCAGGCCTCGCTCTTCGTGCGCATGCACAGCAACGCCGCGTCCCAGGCCGAGATGGTGCGCAAGAGCCTGCAACCGCTCATGCCGGGCACCTCCTACGTGACCGTCACACCAATGCGCCAGATCGTCGATCCCCGATTGAGCTCCTGGCGCATGGGCGCCACGATGTTCCTCCTCTTCGGCATCCTCGCGCTCGTTCTCGCCGCCATCGGCCTCTACAGCGTTATCGCCTACGACGTCGCGCAGCGCACGCACGAGCTCGGGCTCCGCATCGCACTCGGCGCACACGCGCGCGACGTCCTTCGCATGGTCCTCGGCGAAGGGCTGCGCTTCGGGCTCGCGGGCATCGCGATCGGCGTGGCCATCGCCCTCGCCGCCGGTCACTGGGTGCAACCGCTCCTCTACGACGAATCCGCGCGCGATCCGCTCGTGTTCATCGCCGTCGGGGTGGTCCTCGTCATCGCGGCGACGGCGGCGAGCGCGATTCCCGCCCTTCGCGCGGTGCGAGTGGATCCGAGCATCGCGCTCCGCACGGAGTAGCTGCGCGACGCGCGCTCCCCGGCCTACGCCTGAACGATCAGCGCCGTCACCATTCCGAACATTCCGCCCTCCGACTCCGCGTGCGGCAGGATGTGACAGTGAAAGGCCCACGTCCCGGGGTTCGTGCACTTCACGAGCACGTCCCACCGCTCGCCCGGCGCGATGTTCAGGGTGTCACAGCGGAACGGGGCAGGGAGCGGCCAGCCGTCCTTCGTGATCGCCGTCATGTGCATCCCGTGGAGATGCATCGGGTGAATCATCATCCCCTCGTTCATGAACCGGACGCGAACCGTCTGCCCGAGCTTCGCCATGATCGGCTCCGTCGCGGGGAATCCTTTTCCGTTCAGCGTGTAGCCGCCGAGTCCATCGTTGAGGATCATGACCTGATCGATGTCCGAGTGCGGATCGGATGCGCGGTTCTTCGGATCGATGATGAAGGCGCCGAGCAGGCCGAGGCTCACCTGCTTGGTCGAGTTGTGATGCGAGTGGTACATGTGCGAGCCCGAGTTGGGCGCCGTGAACTCGTACGTATACGACTCGCCCGGCTTGATCGGCGGCTGGGTGATGTAGGGTACGCCGTCCTGATTGTTCGGAACTTCGATGCCGTGAAAATGAATGGCGGTGGACTCGGGGAGATCATTTTTCAGATGGATGCGTACGCGATCGCCCTGGCGAACCCGAATGAGCGGACCAGGCACCATTCGGTTGTACGTCCACGCTTGCACCTTCACTCCTGGCGTCACTTCCCATGGCACTTTGACGGCTGTGAGCTCGAAGATCTTCACCCCGTTTTCGATTCGCGGCTGCAGCGGGATGTTGCCCTTTCCCTCGGTCTTCGCGGGATAGGACTTGACCCCCTTCTCGTGCATGACGTCCATCGCATCGGAGGTCTGACGCGGCGTCAGCACTGCGCCAGCCGGCATCGTGCCGCCCGTCACGTCGACCGCTGGCGGCGGCGTCGCGGCGGCGGTGGTGCCAGCGGCACTGTTGGCCGCGGGTGCTACGGGCTTGCACGCAACGGCCGCCGCCGACGCGATCGTGGCGAGCGTGCCGCTACGTAGAAAGGCGCGGCGTGAACCGCTGGTGGAGAGAAAGGGCAGCGCGTCGTCGCGCGCCGCATCGTCCACAACGTTGGTCGTCGATGGTTCGCGAGCTGACATCGCAGTGCTCCGTAGAGGTGCAGCTTCCATTCACCCATCGGAAGGTACACCTCTGTCGGAGACAACTGCGTCCTAGTTCGCGCCGTCCGGGAACCAGATGGCGTTCGTCTGCAGACTCCAGTCGACCATCAAGCCAGTCCTCGTGGCAGTTATCGGCTGCGAGACGACCGGGCGCGAGAGCGCGTTTCGCTCGGCGACGAGCCGGAAGGATGTACCCGACGGCACGCCGCTCGGGACCTTCATTGCCCTGTCCTTGTTCGGCGGCACATCGCCCACGAGCCGTCGAGCGCCGTCCGAAGTCACGGCGTACACGGTGACATCCGACGGCGGCGCCAGATCGTTGGTGATGTGAACGATGATCGGCTGATCCTCGCTACTAACCTTCCGATTGTGGCTCGACGCGCACGCTCCCAACGCCGCCGTCATTGCGCCCGCCACAACCACTCCAAGCATCCAGCGTCTCCACGACACGCTCGAGCGCGCAAGCCGTTTCGGGCTGCGCGCAGATACATTGAGCTTCATAGCGACCTCCAGCAGCGTTTGTGAGTCACAGCCCTACAATGCATGATACCAGCCAAAATTGCCGACGATCCAATTAGTACCGCGTTGAGCTCGTCGAACGGAACGGTGATTGCGCTATGGAATCGAGTTGCTGCACCACTCTACCTGTCGTACGCGGTACGACATGCCAACTCATGAGGGATCCATGAAAAAAATCATGTCGCGCAGCGCTCGCCGCTCCGTCGCGCGTGTCACCCGGGCGCTGATCGCGATCGCCATCGGTTCGCAGCTCGTCGCCACATCCGTCCGCGCGCAGGACAAGGGCGACGACAAGTGGAGCAAGCGCGCGCAGCGCGCGAGCGAAGTGCTGAGCGAGCTCGTCTCGGTGCCCGACCGCTCTCCGCCCAAGTCGCTGCTGAACTCCGCCACGTGCATTGCCGTTGTCCCTGGCGTCGTACAGGCGGGACTTGGCGTTGGGGGCCGCTTCGGCTTCGGCGTCGCGAGCTGCCGCACGCCTACCGGGTGGAGCACGCCCGTCTTCGTCGGCCTCAAGGGCGGAAGCTTCGGCTTCCAGATCGGCGGCCAGTCTGCCGACGTGGTGCTCGTCTTCGTGAATAAGGATGCGGCGAGGCTCGCGTCATCGACCTTCGACATCGGCGCCGGCGCATCCGTTGCCGCGGGTCCCGTCGGACGAAACGTGTCCGCCGAGACGGACTACAAGGCGAAGGCGGAGATCTACTCGTACTCGAAGACGAAGGGGCTGTTCGCCGGCATCAGTCTCTCGGGCACGAAGTGGGAGAGCGACTACGATGCGAACAAGCAGGTGTACGGTCCGTCATCGAAGTTGCCGAATGGCGGCGACTCGAAGAGCGTCGCTGCGCTGCTCACGACCGACGGCTCGGCGGCGCCAGCCGATCTGCGCGTCTTCATCACGAGCCTGGAGAAAAACGTCGGGGAAGGGAAGGATCAATAGCCCGACGCGCGCAGCCGCGATTACTCGCGCGGCTGCGCGCTTGTGGGTGTGAACTTCATCGCGTTGGTGAGAGCGATTGAGTGCGACTTTGACCAGACAGAGTAACTAGCGCTGCCTGTGTCCGATGCAGTCGAGTGCCTGACGCTGTGGCAACGTTGCATCCCCCGACCATTCAAATATTCAGCCGTCCTGCTCGCCCGTCGGCTGCGAGTTGCTTCGCGCGTACTTGAGCTCGAACTGCGCGATCTGCTGCACGAGCTCCTCGAACTCGTGTTGGGGGAAGTGCGCGCACGCCGCTCGGAGGCGCGCTGAAATATCGGCCTTGAGACGATCGAGGACGGGAATTTCGTCGTTGTGCATCGGAATCGACTGAGCGGAGGAGATGGGAATCGCGAAGCAGTTGGCGCCAGAATTTAGGATGGCGCGGGTAATTTGCGCCACCTGTTTACGAAAGGCAAAGTGTTCGATATTGGGACGCAGATTCTCGATTCCGGACGCGTCCGGTACGTTCCGGCATTTTCGTGAATGCCGTAAGTTGTTGCAGAATAATAAGTTGCAGAATGTGCTCGCTGGCACGATCATTCCATTAGTGCTCTCGCGAGCTCGAGCGCATTTCGTCGCTTCCGACGCCACAAATTCTCGCTCTCCCGACTCCGAGAACCGATTTGGACATCAAGCGCGAGCCACCGAAAAAGGGAAAAAAATTCGCCTACGTCGGCGCCGGCGTGCTGGCGCTGATCATCGTCACCGTCGCCCTCAGCCGCCTCGAGGCCGCACCCCCCACCGTCGAGCGCGGCTCGCTTTGGATCGACACGGTCCGCCGCGGTGAGATGGTTCGCCAGGTGCGCGGCCCCGGCACCCTCCAGCCCGAGCACATTCAATTCGTCTCGACGGTGACCGCTGGCCGAGTCGAGCGGGTGCTCGTACGTCCGGGCGCTCCGGTCACCGCCGGCACCGTGCTTGTCGAGCTCTCCAACCCCGACGTGCAGCTCGAGGCGCTGACCGCGCAGCAGCAGGCGAACGGCGCGGAGGCCGCCCTCGTCACACTGCAGACCAATCTCGAAACGGCGCGCCTCAATCAGGAAGGCGTCGTCGCGACCACGCGCTCCGACTTCAACGAGGCGAAGCGCAACGCCGAGGTCGCCGCGGGGCTCGACACGCTCCTCTCCAGGAACGACGTCGGAAAGGCGCACGACAAGAACATCGAGCTCGAGGCGCGCATGCGCATCGAGCAGCAGCGCCTCACCGTCATGAGCGACAACATCAAACAGCAGATTGCGCTGCAGCGTGAGCAGGTCAACAAGCTGCGCGACATCGTGCGCTATCAGGAAGCGCGCGTGCAGTCGATGAAAGTGCTCGCCGGCGCCGACGGTGTTGTGCAGGACATGGAGCTCCAGCCCGGACAGTGGCTGCAGCCGGGGACGCTGATCGCGAAGGTCGCGCAGCCCGGAAAGCTCAAGGCCGTGCTCCGCATCCCCGAGACGCAGGCCAAGGACATCACCATCGATCAGCCCACGCAGATCGACACGAGAAACGGGATCATCTCCGGCCACGTATTCCGTGTAGATCCCTCGGCGCAAAACGGCACCGTGGGCGTGGAGGTCGCGCTCGACGGCACGGTCCCCGGCGCGCGTCCCGATCTCTCCGTGGATGGCACGATCGAGATCGAGCGGCTCAAGAACGTGCTCTACGTCGGACGTCCGTCCTACGGCCAGGCCGAGAGCACGGTGGGGATGTTCCGGCTGTCGCCCGACGGCACCGAGGCGACGCGCGTGAACGTGAAGCTCGGCCGCAGCTCGGTGAATACCATCGAGATCAAGCAGGGACTCAACGCGAAGGATCGCGTGATCATCTCGGACATGTCGGCGATGGACTCCCACGAAAAAGTGCGCGTGCAATGACGTCGCGTTTCGCCAGTTCGATTCTCCCGCTCGCTCCCGTTCCCTCAACGCCTTCACCCCAGCGAACACAATGACCTCCTCTCAGTCCTTCACGACCGGCACGACCACGCTGGACTCTCCGCTCCTGCGCCTCGACGGGATCACGAAGGTCTATTACACGGACGAGGTCGAGACGCACGCGCTCTCGGGGATTCATCTCGAGGTGAAGCGCGGCGGCTATCTCGCGATCGCGGGCCCGTCGGGGTGTGGCAAGACGACGCTTCTTTCCATCCTCGGATTACTGGACACGCCAACAGATGGCAGCTATCTCCTCGACGGTGAGCCGGTGGGCAAGCTGAGCGCGGCCGAGCGTGCGCGCGTTCGCAATCGGCAGATCGGATTCATCTTTCAGGCGTTCAACCTGATCGGCGATCTCACCGTGTACGAGAACGTCGAGCTTCCGCTCACCTATCGCGGCATGGAAGGGAGCGAGCGCAAGAAGCGCGTGCACGACGCGTTGGAGAAGGTGGGGATGTCGCACCGCATGAAGCACTATCCGTCGCAGCTCTCGGGCGGTCAGCAGCAGCGCGTCGCCGTCGCACGCGCCGTCGCGGGCGAGCCGCTGATTCTGCTCGCCGATGAGCCGACGGGAAATCTCGACTCGACGAACGGCGAGGCGGTGATGGAGCTGCTGCGCGATCTCCACCGGCAGGGGGCGACGATCATCATGGTCACGCACGATCCGCGCTACGCGCGCCATGCCGACCGCTCGATCCATCTATTCGATGGCTTGATCGTCGAGGATCTAAATCAGGAGCAGGCCGCCCGCGATGAGATTCAGCTGCGCGAGTCCGGCTTCGAGGTGGGCTGATCATGGAAGCCTTCGTTCGCGACCTGCGCTTTGCGACGCGCATGTTGCTCGCGCGCCCGGGATTCACCGTGCTCGCCGTCGTCTGCCTCGCGCTCGGCATCGGCGCGAGCGCCGCGATTTTCAGCGTCGTGAACGGAGTGCTGCTCAAGCCGTTGCCGTATCCGGAGTCGGAGAGGCTTGTTTCCTACGGCTCGCAACGGGGGAAAGAGGCTGTCGGCCTGCTCTCGGCGCCGGACTTCGTCGACCTGCGCGCCGGGTCGACGAAAGCCGATCTCGCCGTTTACAACGACGACGCATTCAGTCTCAGAAACAATGATGTCGCGGTGCAGATGCGCGGGGCCCGAATCTCATCGAACCTCTTTCACGTGCTCGGCGTGGCCCCGATTCTCGGACGGAGCCCTACGCTCGAAGAGGAGATTCCGAAGCAAGGACACGTCGTCATCTTGAGCTACGGGGCGTGGCAGCGGCTCTTCAATGGCGATCGCAAGATCATCGGCCGGCAGCTTCGGCTCGACGCCAACGACTACTCCGTCATTGGCGTGATGCCCAAGGGATTCTCGTTCCCGAGTCGCTCGGTGGACATCGATGCCTGGACACCGCTGACGCTGGCGGGCGACTCGGCCTTCGCCGACTCGCGCGGAGCGCACTATCTGACTGGGGTCGCGCGGCTCAAGGCCGGTGCAAGCATGAGCGAGGCGAAGTCGGAGCAGCAGATGATCACGAACCGTCTCGCGGGGCTGTATCCCGGCTCGAATAGCAACCGCTTCGCGGCGGTGAAGGATCTGCAGGAGTCTATCGTCGGCGGCTCGCGGAGCTCGCTGATGCTGCTCGCCGGAGCGGTGTGTTGTCTGCTGCTGATCGCGTGCGCGAATGTGGCCAACCTGATGCTCGCGCGCTCCTCGCTGCGGTCGAAGGAGGTTGCGGTGCGCACCGCGATCGGCGCGAGCCGCGCGGTGATCTTGCGCCAGGTGCTCACGGAAAGCGTGCTGTTGGCGTTCGTGGGCGGCATCGCGGGACTTCTGCTGGCAGTGTGGGGAACCGATTTACTGCTCGCGATCGCGCCCCGCGCGCTTCCGCGCGTGCACGACATCACGCTCGATTGGCGCGTCGTGACGTTCACGACATTCGTCACGATCGGCACGGGGCTGCTGTTCGGCCTCATGCCTGCGATTCAGCTGAGTTCTTCAGACTTGAACGGCACGCTGAAGGATGGCGGGCGATCGGTCACCGGATCGGGGGGCGGCAATCGCACGAGGTCCGCGCTCGTGATCGCGGAGGTCGCGCTCTCGCTGGTATTGCTCGCGGGCGCGGGACTTCTGAGCGCGACCCTGCTGAAATTGCAGCGGGTCGACCCCGGATTCGACTCGCACAACGTGCTAACTGCGGAGACATCGCTGCCCTACCAGAAGTACAAGACTGACGCGCAACAGGCTTCGTTCTACGACTTGCTGCTCGACAAGGTGCGGGCGATTCCCGGTGTCGAGGGGGCCGCCGGTGTCAGCATACTTCCGCTTGACGGAAGCAACATGGCGATCGGCTTCTCGCTCGAGGGCGAGCCGCGTGGAGAAGGTGTGCCTCCGGCTCACGGCGAGATGCTCGACGTCATCACCACCGATTTCTTCTCGGTGATGAAGATTCCCGTCAAGGCAGGCCGCGCGTTCACGGCGGCGGACGATTCGGCGGCACCGCCGGTCATCATCGTCAACGAGGCCTTCGCGAAGAAGTACTGGCCGGGACAGAATCCGCTCGGCAAACGAATATCCGCGGGCTACAACAGCGACACTCTGCGCGCCGTCGTTGGTGTCGTCGGAGACCTGCGCCGTATCGCGCTCGACCAGGAGGCCGCGCCGGCGATGTACCTCGCCTACCACCAGGCATCCTACCCCGCGCTCACACTCATGCTGCGGACGCGTGACAATGCGACGAACGTCCCTGCTGCGCTGACCCGCGATCTCGCTTCGCTGGACCCGGATCAAACCTTCGGCAGGATCCGGCCGATGGAAGTGGTGCTCGAGAGCTCGCTCGCGCAACAGCGCTTCAGCGCCTCGCTGCTCGGGATATTCGCGATGATCGCGCTCGCGCTCTCGGCGGTCGGGATCTTCGGCGTGATGACGGCGATGGTCACTCAGCGCACGCGCGAGCTTGCGGTGCGGCTCGCGCTCGGCGCGCATCCGCGAAAGGTGTTGCAGCTCGTGATGTCGCACGGCGCATCGCTCGCGGGCATCGGCATTGTGATCGGACTGTTTGGCGCCTTCGCGCTCTCGCGCGTAGTGGCCGGAATGCTCTACAATGTGAGCGCGAGCGATCCCGTGACACTGCTCGGCGTCTCGCTGCTGCTTGCGGCGGTGGCGCTCCTTGCGTGCTACATTCCGGCTCGACGCGCGACGCGGCTCGATCCCATCATTACCCTGCGCGAGGAGTAGTCGCGTGCGGCAGCATTCAGGGGGTGGTTTTTCGTGATCGCAACCAATGGCGATGGCGGAAAGGATCGTCCGTCGCGGATTCTCATCGCCGACGATCAATCCGATGTGCTCGAAGCGCTGCGCCTCATGCTCAAGGGGCGCGGCTTCGAGATCGTGGTTGCGCGCTCCGTGGCGGAGATTCTGTCCACCGTGGAAACGCGCGCGCTCGACGCCGTGCTCATGGATCTCAACTATTCGCGCGACACGACCTCGGGAACGGAGGGGCTCGACATCCTTCCGCGCCTGCAGGCGGCCGACCATACGATGGCCGTGATCGTGATGACGGCGTGGGGGAGCGTCGACAGCGCCGTGGAAGCGATGCGCCGCGGCGCGTGGGACTACATCGAGAAGCCGTGGGACAACGCGCGGCTGTTGACGACCGTCAATTCGCAGCTCGAGCTCTCGCGCGCGCTGCGGCGCACGCAGCGCCTCGAAGGGGAGAATCAGATCCTCCGCGGCGAGGGCGCGCCGGAGATCATCGCCGACTCGCCGCGCATGCGGCCGGTGCTCGAGCTCATGTCGCGCGTGGGCCCGTCGGATGCGAACGTTTTGATCGGTGGCGAGCACGGAACGGGGAAGGAGCTCGCCGCGCGCTGGATGCACGCGATCTCGCCGCGCCGCAACCACGCGTTCGTCGCGGTAAACATGGGCGGACTGTCGGAGGGCGTGTTCGAAAGCGAGCTCTTTGGGCATGTGAAAGGCTCGTTCACCGATGCGAAGAGCGACCGCATGGGTCGCTTCGAGTTGGCTGATCGCGGCACGCTCTTTCTCGACGAGATCGGGAATCTACCCATGCACCAGCAATCGAAGCTGCTGCGCGTGCTGCAGGCGGGAGAGGTCGAGCGCGTGGGCGACTCGCGGCCGCGCCAGGTGAACGTGCGGGTGCTCGCGGCGACTAACGTGGATCTGCACGCCGAGGTTGCGGCGGGGCGCTTTCGCGAGGATCTTCTCTTTCGCCTGAACACGATCGAGATCCAGCTGCCTCCGCTTCGCGACAGGCGGGACGATGTCGCACCGCTCGCCAACTTCTTCCTGCGGAAACACGCCACGCGATACGGAAAGCCGCTCACCTCGTTCGACAATGCGGCCATGCAGGCGCTGCTCGAGCATCCCTGGCCCGGCAACATTCGCGAGCTCGATCACGTGGTCGAGCGTGCGGTGTTGCTCGCGCAGGGCGAGCAGGTGCGCGCGATCGATCTCGCGCTGCGCGCGGGCACCACGCCGGCGCCGCGGGCAGAAGAGGTGACGCTCGAGGAAGCGGAGCGCGTGCTCATTCAGAAGGCACTGTCGCGGTACGATGGAAACGTGAGTCACGCCGCGAAGGCGCTCGGTATCAGCCGCAGCGCGCTGTATCGCCGCCTGGCCGCGCATGGCCTCTGATCGTCGGCGTCACCGCAGGCGACTGACGCACGAGAAGCACGTTTTCGGCCTGGCCCTGCTCGCGGGCGCCGCGGGAAGCGGCACCGCGCTCCTGCTGCTCTGGTTCGGCGACTACGACGACAAGGTTCGCTGGACGCTCACGCTCTTCGTGCTGGTATGCTGGCTGTCGTTCGCGCTGGCGACGCAGGAGCGCGTCGTTCGTCCGCTGCAGACGATCTCGAACATGCTGGCCGCGCTTCGCGAGGGAGATTTCTCCACGCGCGCGCGCGGTGCGCGCGACAGCGACGCGCTCGGGCTCGCGCTGCTCGAGGTGAACATGCTTGCCGCGACGCTGCGCTCGCAGCGACTGAGCACGCTCGAGGCGACGGCGCTGTTGCGCACGGTGATGGAGGAGATCGACGTCGCGATCTTCACCTTCGACGGCACGCATCGGCTGCGGCTGCTCAATCGCGCCGGTGAGCGGCTGCTCGCACAGCCCGGCGAGCGCCTGCTCGGCCGCACGGGCGCCGAGCTCGGCCTCGAGGAGTGCCTGAGCGGCGATGAGACGCGCACTGTCGACACAATGTTTCCCGGCGGTGCCGGACGCTGGCAGCTGCGGCGCACGACCTTCCGGCAGAGTGGCCAGCCGCACCAGCTGGTGGTGCTGTCGGATCTGAGCAAGGCGCTGCGCGACGAAGAGCGGCTGGCGTGGCAGCGCATCATCCGCGTGCTCGGCCACGAGATCAACAACTCGCTGGCGCCGATCAAGTCGATCGCCGAGAGTTTGCAGATGGTGGTCGATGCGCCGGTACGCGATGCGGAATCCGAGGAGGATGTGAGGCAGGGACTCGCCGTCATCTCGAATCGGGCTGGGTCGCTGAGCCGCTTCATGACCTCGTACGCGATTCTCGCACGCCTCCCCGGCCCGCGGCACGCCACGGTCGAGGTTTCGACGTGGGTGAGCAGGACGGCGAAGCTCGAGACGCGGCTGCAAGTGCAGGTGCAGGAGGCGCAGCCCATCAGCATCGTCGGCGACGGCGATCAGCTGGATCAGCTGCTCATCAACCTCGTGCGCAATGCGGCGGATGCGTCGCTCGAGACGGGAGGCGGCGTTGCGGTGGGCTGGGAGCAGTGCGGCGCGTGGCTGCACCTGTGGGTGCGCGATGAGGGGTACGGGATCGCGGACAGCTCGAATCTCTTCGTCCCGTTTTTCACGACGAAGCCCGACGGTTCGGGGATCGGGCTCGCGCTGAGCCGACAGATCGCGGAAGCGCACGGCGGCACGTTGACGCTGGAGAATCGCGGCGACCGCGAAGGGTGCGAGGCGCTGCTGCGGCTGCCGATCGTGTGATGAGCGGGCGCTAGCGTCTCGCCTTTGCGCTAGCTTGAATCGCCCTGCGGTGATGCCCACGCCAGACCGGGAGACTCCTGCGATGTCTTCAATGCACCGAACGATCAGCGGCGAAGTGCTCGTCCAGCATCTGACCGAAGACGCGATGCTCATCGATCGAGGGCTCGTGGAGCAGCATGGCCGCAGCGCTCGGACGCTCGTCAAGGAAGGACCGCTTCGCATCACCATGATCGCGCTCTCCGCGAACGGAACGTTGCCGGCGCACAGTACCGTCGGCCCGATCTCGGTGCGGCTCCTCGAGGGCGACATCACGTTCACCGCCGCGGGAAAGGAGTATCAACTCGCAATGCACGACCTGCTCGTGATCTCTGCAAACGTCGAGCACTCGGCGAAGTCGGCGAAGGGCGGCGCATTTCTGCTGACGGTCGTGCATGGTGCAGGCGCCAACGCCGACTCCACCACATCGGCCGCGTGACCACGATTTCGGCGTAGTTCGGCGGTGACCATGCGTGCGCCGCAAAGCGAGGTCGCTCGGTGGTACCAGCCCTTCGAGCGATTTGCAGGCAGTGAGGCCGCAGGCGGCATCGTGCTCCTCGCGTGCACGGCCGTCGCGCTCGCATGGGCCAACTCGCCATGGGGCGGCGCGTACGAAGCCATCCTCCATCGATCGCTCTATGTAGGCGGCACGCAGCTCATGCTCGAGTTGAGCGTTCACGAGTGGATCAACGACGGTCTCATGGCCGTGTTCTTCTTCGTCGTCGCACTCGAGATCAAACGGGAGATGCTCGTCGGCGAGCTCGCGTCCATTCGGCAGGCATCGCTCCCGATCGCCGGCGCAATCGGCGGGATGATCGTCCCCGCGCTCATTTACGCCGCGCTGAATGCCGGCGGGCCCGGTGCGAGAGGGTGGGGAATTCCCATGGCCACCGACATCGCCTTCGCGCTCGGCGTCCTCGCGCTGCTCGGCCCGCGCATCCCGCTCGCCCTTCGAGTCTTTCTCGCCGCGGTCGCCATCGTCGACGACATCGGCGCCGTGCTCGTCATCGCGCTCTTCTATACCGCGTCGCTCTCTTCGATCGGTCTCGCGCTGGCCGGGGTGCTGCTCGCGACTCTGATCGCGCTCAACTGGAGCGGCGTTCGGAATCCGGTCCCGTACATCTTGCTTGGCCTCGTGCTTTGGCTCGCCGTGCTTCTCTCCGGCATTCACGCCTCGATCGCCGGAGTAATGCTCGCGATGACGATTCCAGCGCGCGCAGTCCGTCCCGACGAGACGCCACTTCTCGAGCGACTCGAGCGCGCGCTGCACGCGCCCGTGGCCTTTCTCATCGTCCCGCTGTTCGCGCTCGCCAATGCCGGCGTGCGACTCGGCGGCGCATCGGCGGGATCGCATTCGATGGCAATCATGGGCGGGGTCGCTCTCGGGCTCGTCCTCGGCAAGCCGCTCGGCATCACCGCCGCATCGTGGCTCGCGGTTCGCTTCCGCATCGCCGCACTCCCCGACGGCGTGAGCTGGCGCCTCCTGCAGGGAGTGAGTTGGCTTGGCGGCATTGGCTTCACGATGTCGCTCTTTATCGGCGCGCTCGCGTTCACCGACGCTGCGCTCCTCGACTCCGCGAAGATGGGAGTGCTGCTCGCGTCGTGCGCCGCAGCGATCATGGGATGGCTCGTGCTGCGAAGCACGGGACCCCAGGGGGCAACCCGCCCGCCAGAATCGCGGTGAGCGCCTCGGGTTCCACTTTTACGACGATCAATTCGAGTCATTAGTGCTCGAGGTAGACTTGCTCGTCGGACTGCTCGCGCCGCCGATGTCGTTGCCGTGGAATTTGCGCACGGCCTCCTCGCTTTGACGCGCCCGATAGTTCCACGAGTACCAGGCGGAGCTCCGTTCGTTGCGACCGTTCGCGTCCCTACCGCGCAAATATTCAACCACGGCGCTCCGCTCGGGCTCGTGTAGACGCGGCACGCTCTCGACGAGTGCGGGAGTCGCATCATCCGAGAGTTGATAAAGCAGATACCGAACATCCAACGATCCCGTCGTCGCATAGCGATCGACGTTCTGTCGAAGGACCCATGCATCCGTGTTGAAGAATACGCATACGCTGAGCACGGCGAGCGCCGCGCTCGTGCTGCGGTACGCGAATCGACTGGACTGCGCGCGTCGCGCAATCTCCAACAGGAGGAACACGCTCATGCATGCGAGCACGATCATATAAGCTTGCGCGTGAAGGCGAAGCGTGGTGAAACCGTACGCCTGTTCGTAGCGCACCACACGCATGAAGGCGATCGCAATCATGCCGCACTCACCGGCGATCGCTGCGAACGCGAGTCGTCGCGCCCACGCATCGGTGGCGATCCACGAGCGTCGCGTAACCAACGTGGCGCTAATGACGATCGTCGCCGCGACTGACAGCTCGGCGAAGCCGCGATGCACGTACTCGGCGTAGGTAATGCCGCTTCCGGCGACCGCGGCGGGATTCTTCATCAACGAGAGTGTGGCGTCGCAAACGAAAATCCACATTATCGTTGCGAGCGCGGTCATCAGCACTCGGCGCTCGAGTGGGCCGAGCAGAACTCCGTACTCGCGCGCGGGTTGATGTGCTGCGACCGAGCCGCGCTGGGCGCTCCCATACGCGCCCACGGTGACGCAAAGAAGTACGGTGAAGAAGCACGTTCGCGCGATGAAATCGTCGGGAACCAAATGTTGGAGCGCGTCGCGCGCCGCAGCGAAAATGGGATCCGCCTCGGCCAAAAGCAGGATCAGGAGGACGACGAGCGGCACTGTGATCAGCGTCGTGCGCACGAGCGATCTGACCGCGGGGGAGCGCGCCGTGCGAGCGCTGTCGCTGGCTTCCGTGGCGAGGCCGGAGAAGACGACTCCGATCGCGACGAAGGGAGCCTGTAAGGCGACCAGCGGGCGCAGCGCATCGAGCGAGGAGTCGCCGGCGGTGACGAGCGCGAGCGCGAGCAGTACGAGCGTGGCCGCTATCAATAAGGCGACCCGGCCTTCGTCGCTGGTGACGGCGGCGCCAAAGGCCAGCACGACCGCCCACGAGCCCGCGGCGATCGTGGGAGCACCGACCGAACCCACTCGGTCGCGAAGCACGGCGAAGAGGGCGATGACGACGCAGGCGGTCCACACGCCCCAGTTGATTCCAATGCTGACGTTGAAGAGGATGGCCGTGCCGAGTGTGGCCAGCGAGACGGCGAATCCCCAGACGGCGAGGGAGGAGGTGTCGGCGTGGGTCCGGTCAGCGGTGGCAACGTGGGTCATACGAGGCTCGTGAAGTGTTTCAAGTACTTTATAACACAAAGTAATATTCCGCAAGCAACGATTTATGCCAGGGTACGTCCCGCCCCACGCGCGTCGTAGATTGGGGCGTGCCCGTTCAGATCTCCCTCCAATCGTACGCTCCGGCCCCTGCGCGATGACCACTTCTCGCGCTTCCGCGACGCACCGCGAGCTCATCAACGCGCCAGGCGAGCCGCTCCCCAAGCTGCGCTTCCTCGCGCGCTACATCGCGTTCTGGTTTCTCTTCTTCACACTGCTGCGTCTCGCCTTCCTCGCCTATCACGCGCAGGAAGCCTCGGCGCTGAGCGCCGGCACGGTGGCTGGACTTCTCGCGCGCGGTGCGCGGATGGACATCTCCGCCGCGAGCTACCTCGCGCTCGTACCGACGCTCCTCCTCGCCTTCGCGCCACTCTTCCCGGCGCGCGTGCACGGGCTCGTACTGCGCGCGTACAGCTATCTCGCAATCGCCATCGCGTCGATACTGGCCGCGACGGACTTCGAGCTCTTCTCGAAGTGGGGCGCGCGCGTAGATGCGACGCTTCTCCCGTATCTGCGCACGCCGCGCGAGGCAGCGGCGAGCGCAGAGTCGTCGCCCGTCGCGCTGCTCGCGTTCCTGCTCCTCGTGCTCCTCGCCCTCAGTGTGTGGGGCTATCGGCGCATCGTCGAGCGACACGCTGGCGAAGCGCCGGGCGGGCGGATCACGCGCACGACGCTCCCCCTTCTGCTCACCGGGCTGCTCCTGCTCGTGCCGATTCGCGGCGGGCTGCAATGGACGCCGCTCAATCCGAGCAGCACTTACTTCTCACGCAGCGATTTCGCGAATCAGGCTGGGCTCAACGTCGCGTGGAATTTTCTTCACTCGCTCACCATCCGCGACTATCGCACCTCGAATCCGTACGCGGCCGCGATCACCGAGCCCGAGGCGCGGCAGCTCGTCGACAGTCTGCTGCACACGAGCGACGCCACCACACGGCACCTGCTTCGCATCGCGCGGCCCAACGTCATCATCATCATTTGGGAAAGCGCCACCGCCAAAGTGATTCAGCGCCTCGGCGGGCTCCCCAACATCACGCCGCATTTCGATTCGCTGTCGCATAGCGGCGTGCTCTTCGATGCGATGTATGCGTCGGGCAATCGTAGTGCGAAGGGACTCGCGGCGATCCTGAGCGGCTGGCCCGCACAGGCCAACGCGCCGATCCTGAGCTCCCCCGCGCGCGCAGCTCGACTGCCGGGGTTGGCCGAGGATATGGCGCGCGCCGGATACTTCACGGCGTTTTATTATGGCGGCGAGCTCGAGTTCGCGGACTTCAAGTCGTATCTCGTGGCGCACGGCTTCGATCGCATCGTCGGCGAGCAGGACTTCGATCGTAAGGATTGGAGCTCCAAGTGGGGAGCGCACGACCACGTCGTGCTTACGCGTCTGCTCTCCGACGCGCGAACCTTTCGCCGCCCGTTCTTCACGACGCTCTTCACGCTCAGCAGCCACGAGCCGTACGACGTGCCGATGCAGCCCGTGATCCCCGGCTCGAGCGAGCAGTCGCACTTCCTGAACGCGCACGTCTACGCCGATCGCAGCATCGGCAACTTCATCGCTGCCGCGTCGCACGAGCCGTGGTGGGATAGTACGCTCGTCGTGATCATCGCCGATCACGGGCATCCGCTTCCCAAGCTGCCCGCACCCGCCGGCGAATCGGCATCGCAGCTCTATCACATTCCGATGCTCTGGCTTGGCGGCGCACTCGCCGTGCGCGACACCGTGGTCAGCGTGGTGGGCTCACAGGTGGATATCCCGCCGACGCTGCTCGCGCAGCTCGCGCTCGCGCACTCGCAGTACAAGTGGGGGAAGAATCTGCTCGCGGCGGATGTGCAGCCGTTCGCCTTCTTCTCGTATCTCGATGGCTTTGGCTGGGTGGACGCGCGCGGACGGTTGGTCTACGGCTACAACACGCGCGAGGTCATGCAGCACACCCCAAACGCGGACGATCGAGCGGTCCGCGCCGGGGAGGCATATCAGCGACTAACGTATCAGGACTTTCTCGGACGGTGACGCAGCGAAGCGACAGCGTGTGGCGCGGTCGCCGACAGCGTTACGGGTGCGCGTACACCAGGCCGGTGAACGACGTATTCAACGTGTCGCGATAGTGGTACGTGCCCGCCGTCAGAAACGTCGTGCTCGCGGTCTGACCGTTCACGAGCGTATTGCTGTTCGGATTACCGCCGGGTAGATCGTTGCCGACAAACTGAATCACGTGCGACAGACTGCCGGATGTCACCGTCCACGTCACCAGCGTATTGAGCTGCACATCGAGCGATTCCGGAGCGAATCCGGCATCAGTGATCGAGATGGCCGCTGTGTGATCCGGCGGCTTGGGACCCGTGCTGTCGCTGCCGCAAGCCGCCGCGAACGCAATCGCCACCAAAGGCAAAACGAGACGTACCCGCATGGAATTTCCTCCGAAAGTGTGCGCGCGGCCATCGCGTTCGATGACCGTATGGCGAGTATCAATTATTTACATGCGGCCAAACTGATGCGTTTGTGCCACCGCCGGGTCCGTTCACGAGCAAGAGTTCTGCCCGCGCGATTTCGCCGGTCATTTGAGGCCCTCCTGCTGCCCCTACTGCTCACTTCGGGGCTGGGCGCTCGCACCCTCCTCGCCCAGTCCCGGCGCAACTCGGGCACGGAAACGACCACCGTAACCATAGATAGCGACCGCCCCCTCGCCTCCTTCTCCCCAGCCGCCGCCCTCGGCGCCGGCGTCGACGGGCATGGAAAGGGTACGCTTCGCGACATCTACACTCCGCAAAACATAGCGGCAATGCGCTCAGCCGGGCTCAGCCGTCTCATCTACCGCCTCCGCACCGAGCTCGGGGTCGAGGCCTGGCACTGGAACCCGCGTGGACGTTGGAGCGATTCCACGCACGCCCAGGGCTACTGGACGTCGGACTCCACTTCGACCGCGCCCATTTCGACGACCCATGGCTACCGCCTCCCCCGGCGAGGCAACACCATCGATCAGGCCGACAACACGGGCTACTCCCGACTCGACGACGGCGACACCCGCACATACTGGAAGAGCAACCCGTACCTCGATCCCACTCTCGACCCCGAAGACTCGCTCCCCCACCCGCAGTGGGTCATCGCCGATCTCGGCACCACTACCGCCGTGAACGCGATCCGCATCGCGTGGGCGAATCCGTTCGCGACTGACTTCCGTGTGCAGTACTGGCGAGGTGACGCCGCAAACGAGATCGACGAGAGCCCTCCCGGCCGCTGGGTCACCTTCGCACAGGGCGATGTGCGCGCGAGCACGGGTGGCGATCAGCGCATCGCACTCGCGGACACGCCGGTGTCGACACGCTTCGTGCGACTCGTGCTCACCTCCAGTTCGCATACGGCTCCCGCAGGAACACGCGACCCGCGCGACTCCGTCGGCTACGCCATTCGTGAGCTCTGGATCGGTCGCGGCTCGGCAAGCGCATTCACCGACGCGCTGCGTCACGGCACATCGCGGCACACGCAGTCCATCACCTACGCCTCGTCCACCGATCCGTGGCACCGCGCGTCGGACATCGATCTCGACCTCGAGCAGGCAGGCTTCGACCGCGTCGCACACAGCGGCCTGGCGAACGGACTGCCGATGATGATCCCGGTTCCCGTCCTCTTCTCAACCCCGGAAGACGGCGCGAACGAGCTTCGCTTCCTCGTCCATCGCGGCTATGCCTTCGATCGCATCGAGCTCGGCGAGGAGCCCGACGGCCAGTACGTCACGCCGGAAGACTACGCATCGCTCTATCTCCGCTGGGCGCGAGCGCTTCGCGGCATCGCCCCCAACGCCACGCTCGGAGGTCCGAGCTTCCAGAGTCCCGAAAGTCAGAACATGATGGCGTGGCCAGAGGACTCCGCGGCCGCTCCATGGATGACTCGCTTCCTCGCAGTGCTGAAGTCTCGCAACCGCCTCGACGACTTCGGCTTCCTCTCCTTCGAGTGGTATCCGTTCGACGACGTCTGCTCGCCCACGGCCCCGCAACTCGCGTCCGCTCCCGGCCGACTCAGGGAGGCATTGCAGCGCCTCCATGACCAGGGCGTCCCACGCACCTTCCCGCTCATCATCGCCGAATTCGGCTACTCGGCATTCGCGAGTCGAGCGGAAGTGGATATCGAGGCCGCGCTCTTCGATGCCGACCTCGTGGGTCATTTCCTTTCGCTCGGCGGCACCACCGCGTTTTTGTATGGCTACGAGCCGACGTATCTCGATCACGATCCGCGATGCGACGCGTGGGGAAACAACGCTCTCTTTCTCGCGACGAATCGGCGAGACATTCGGAATCCGGTGGCGGCCTTCCACGCGATCCATCTGCTCACGCACGAGTGGCTCGCGCAGGGAACGGCGACGCACGAGATTTTTCACGCGGAGCCGAACATTGCCGGCAAGCCGGACACACTGCTCTCAGCGTTCGCGGTGAAGCGCCCCGACGGGCAATGGAGCGTGCTGCTCGTCAACCGCGACAGCGCGCACTCGCGAACGGTTCGGCTGCAGCTCGCGGGCGATTCGCACGCCTCTCCGATCAAAGGAGTGCACGACGAGTGGGTTTTCTCGCGCGCGCAGTACCGATGGCACGCAGACGGCGAGAACGGACACCCCGCGCTCGATCGGCCGCCGCTGCACCGCTCCACGCGTAGTGAGCTGATCGTTCTCCCGCCTTACTCGCTGGCGGTCCTGCGCGGCTTGCCCTGAGCGGGTAGGCACTCCGCACGAGCGTTCATTTGCTCCAACCGACCATAATTGTGACATTACGGTCGTTGGTGGGGCTCGCGACGACTTCCTGCACTGTGGATGGTCCCGACATGATGCGCTTCGCGACGCGCCTTTGCGTGAGCTCGACTTTTCTCGCCCTCGCGATGTTGGCGCCGAGCATGGCGCGGGGACAGGACACGACAACACATGCGCAGGACACGACGATGCGCATGGCGGACTCGGCGTCGCGCCAGCGTCAGGACTCGATGGCGCGGAGAATCCAGCGGCTCGCGCCCGTCGTGACGGTGAGCCGAGATGTGGGGCGGTCCGTGCTCGATCTGCCGTATGCGATCACGAGCGTGCGTCCCGATAGCCAGCGTCCTGGGCAACAGCACCTCGCCGCAGACCAGACGCTCTTCGGGCTCCCCGGCGTCGTCGTCGCCAATCGAACGAATCCATCGCAGGACGTGCGCATCTCGGTGCGCGGCTTCGGCTCGCGCTCATCGTTCGGCGTGCGCAGCGTTCGCATTTTGCGCGACGGCATGCCGCTCACCAACGCGGACGGACAGACGCCGCTCGACTATCTCGATCTCGAGAGCGTCGGCCGCATCGAGGTCATTCGCGGCACCGCCGCATCGCTCTACGGCAACGCGTCGGGCGGCGTCATCGACATTCGGAGCGCCGACGCCCCCACCGATCCCTTTGCCGCGCAGCTTCGCGCGACGGGTGGATCCAACGAGACGTCGCGCTTCACGGGAGTGCTCGGCGGCACCTTCAGCAACGGAACGTACGAGGCGAACGTCGGTCACACGTCGACGAACAACTATCGCGAGTACTCGGCGCTGCGCCTCACGAACGGCTACGCGCGCACGACGTTCACCTCGGGCGGAACGGACTTCGAGGTGCAGGCGATGGGGATGGACGAGCCGACGGCGCAGAATCCGGGAGCGCTCACGAAGACGCAGGCCGACAGCGCGCCGTGGATGGCCGATCCGTCGCAGGTGCGGAAGAAGGCGCGCAAGGAAGTATCGATGGTGCAAATGGGGTTTTCGGCGCGCCACGCGCTCATGGGCTCGGGCGAGCTCTTCGCGCAAGTCTATGGTGGCGGAAGATCGCTGTATAATCCCCTTACCTTCGCGATCGTGAAAGTCGAGCGCGGACAGTGGGGCGGCGGCGCGCGCGCGACGGTGCCGTTCAAAGTGCTTGGGCTCGACAACCGCGGCAGCATCGGCGTCGATGTGCAGGGTGTGAGCGATCATCGCTTCAACTGGGCGAACTGCAATGGTGTGACGACGCCTACGCCGTCGTGCACAGATCTGAGCAACGAGCAGGGGGCGCGCTCACTCGATCAGCAGGAGAAAGTCTCGAGCGTAGGCCCGTATCTGCGCGACGAGCTCACCTTCGCGGAACGCTACACCTTGAGCGCGGGCCTTCGCGCCGACTACGTGAAGTTCGAAGTCGACGACAATTTTCCGGTGTCAGCGGACAATCCCGACGACTCGGGCGATCGCACGCTGCACGCGTGGAGCCCGATGGTCGGGCTCGTGGCGAAGATCACGCCGGTGCATTCGGTCTACGCGAACGTTTCGCGCGCCTTCGAAACGCCGACCACGACGGAGCTTGGGAACCAGGCGAATGGATCGGGGGGCTTCAATCCGGATCTGCAGCCGCAGATCTCGACCACTTACGAGGTCGGGCTCAAGGGGGTCGTGCTCAGTCGCGTGCAGTACGACGTCGCAGGCTTCGACACCGAGGTGCGCGACGAGCTGATCGCGTTCGAGGTGCCGGATGGCAACGGCCGCACCTACTATCGGAACGCAGGCCGCACGCGGCGCCAGGGGATCGAAGCAGCGCTGATCACTGATCTAAGCGCGTTTACATTCGCGGCGTCATATACCTATTCGCGCTTCCGCTTCCGCGACGATGTGGTGGACAGTGTGAATTACGCAGGGAACACGATCCCCGGCATCCCCGTCCATCAGATTCAGGCAAGTGCGACTTACAACTATCGCACGCTCTATGCGACTTTCGAGGGGCTGGGAAAGTCGGCGCAGTTCGTCGACGACGAGAATTCAGCCAAGGCGTCCGGCTACGGCATCATGAATCTGCGCGCGGGGGGAACTGCGCTCTTCGGTCGC